>Ga0163144_10002083_pt1 | contig 46694 bp, 40 predicted proteins | sample OliLak19BULKMAT1_FD_123175 | JGI IMG/M metagenome (GOLD analysis project Ga0163144, IMG submission 123175) | Freshwater microbial mat bacterial communities from Lake Vanda, McMurdo Dry Valleys, Antarctica - Oligotrophic Lake LV.19.BULKMAT1 | ecosystem: Environmental > Aquatic > Freshwater >... | reverse complement strand
CGCCCTCGTCGTCGACGCCACAGCCGGCCGCCGACAACCGCCTCACTCCTTCAGATCCGGAAATCTGAGCCGCTCCTGTGCATGCCTCAGACATCTCAATCAATTGCTTCACAGCTTCTCAGTCAACTACCTTGCAACCATGGCTTGGCAGCGATCGTCCGCGCGCGCGAGAAGGCGGCCCCCGCTCAGACTCCGAGATAGGCTTCGCGCACGCGGGGATCGGCGAGCAGGGCGGCGGCCGATGCGCTCAGCGTGACCATGCCGGTCTCCAGCACGTGGCCTTCATCGGCGAGGCCGAGCGCCAGCGCGGCGTTCTGCTCGACGATCAGGATCGTCATTCCCTGCTTGCGAAAGTCGCGAATGTAGCCGGCCATGTCGGCGACGATCCTCGGCGCCAGGCCCATCGACGGTTCGTCGAGCAGCAGCAGGCGCGGCTTGGCGACCAGCGCGCGTGCGAAGGCGAGCATCTGCTGCTCGCCGCCCGACAACGTGCCGGCGAGCTGCTTGCGCCGCTCAGCCAGCCGCGGGAACAGCTCGTACATCCGCGCAATGTCGCTCGCGACGGCGGCAGCGTCACTGCGGCAATACCCGCCCATCATCAGGCATTCATGGACGCTGAGATTGCGGAACACCTTGCGCCCCTCCGGCACCTGCGCGATGCCGCGGCGCACGATCTGCTCCGGCGGCAGAGAGTCGATGCGCTCACCCGCGAACTCGACATGCCCGCTGCGCGGCCGCACCAGGCCGGAGATCGTGTTGAGGATCGTCGACTTGCCCGCACCATTGGAGCCGATCAGCGCGATGATCGCGCCTTCGGGCACCGCGAACGACACGCCGCGCAACGCGACGATCGGACCGTAGGCGACGTGGAGATCGCGGATCGCCAGCATCACGCGCTTGCGCGGCCGAGATAGGCTTCGAGCACCGCAGGCGTGGCTTGCACGGTCGCCGGGGTGCCCTCGGCGATCACCTGGCCGTGATGCAGCACGGTGATCCGCTGGCAGAGCCCCATGACCATCTTCATGTTGTGCTCGACGAGAAAGACCGTGATGCCGCGCGCAACGATGCGCTCCACCTGCCCCATCAAGGCGCGAGTCTCCGACGGATTCATGCCTGCGGCCGGTTCGTCGAGCAGCAGCAGCCGCGGCCCCGCGGCGAGCGCGCGCGCGATCTCGAGCAGACGCTGATGGCCATAGGCGATCGTGCGGGCCCGCTCATTCTCGACCGTACTCAGACCGACGAAGGCGAGACACTCCCGCGCCAATTCGCGCAGGCGTCGCTCCTCCGCGCGCTGCCACGGCGGCCGCAGCAGGGCCGCACCGATATCGGCGCGGCCGGTGCGATGCGCGCCGACCATCACGTTCTCCAGCACCGTCATGTCGTAGAACAGCTGGATCTCCTGGAACGTGCGCGCCAGGCCGAGATGCTGCCGGCGATCGGGCGGCAGCGTCTCGATCGGATTGCCGTCGAACCGGATCGTGCCGGCATCGGCCGGCAGCATGCCGCTGACGACATTGAAAAATGTCGATTTGCCGGAGCCGTTCGGCCCGATCAGGCCGCGAATCTCGCCGGCGCGAACGTCGAGCGTGACGTCGCTGAGCGCAGCGAGGCCGCCGAATCTCTTGGCGATGCCTTGCACCTGCAGCAGCGTCATGGCGCCCCGCGTGGCGACACCGGACCGGCGAGCCGCGTCGCGATCCGCCGCCCGAGATCGGCGAGCCCGCCGGGCAGGAACATCATGAAGCCGACGATCAGCCCGCCATAGACGACGAGCCGGTAATCCGCGAGCAGCCGCAGATACTCGGGCAGCAGGATCACGACGAGCGCACCGACGATGCCGCCGGCGAGCGATCCCAGGCCGCCGATCACCACCATCGTGACGAACTGCACGGAGACCAGGAACGTGAACCCTTCGGGATTGATGTACGCGATGTAGTGCGCATAGAGGCTGCCGGCGATTCCTGCGCAGGCGCTGCCCGCCACGAAGGCCTTGGTCTTCTCGCGCAAGGGCGAGATGCCCGATGCCAGCGCGGCGAGTTCGTTCTCGCGCACCGCGACGAGCGCGCGGCCGAGCCGCGAGTTCAGGATCCGCCGCAGCGCGACGAAGATGAGCGCCAGCACGGCCGAGATCAGCACGAAGAAGCTCTCCTCGCTCTCGATCTCGTAGCTGCCAAGCTTCGGCAGCGGGATGCCGTAGATGCCGTAGGCGCCGTTGGTGACGGACTTCAGATTGACCATCAGCAGGAACAGGATCTCGCCCAGCGCCAGGGTGCCGATGGCGAGGAAATGCCCGCTCAGCCGCAGGATCGGCGCCACGATCAGCCCCATCAAGCCGGCCGCCACCGCCGCGATCGGCAAGCCGAGCAGCGCCGGCAGGCCAAGCTTGGTCGACGCCTGCGCCGAGGCGTAGGCGCCGACGCCAAAGAATGCAGCATGGCCGAAGGAGAACTGGCCGGTGAGGCCGACGACCAATTGCAGCCCGAGCACGGCGATCGCCGAGATCAGCGCCATGTTGAGCACGCGCAGCGCATAAGTGTCGGCGAACGCGAGCAGCAGCAGCCAGACCAGCGCAAGCGCGGCGATCACGGCCATGCGCCTCGTGCGTGAGGCGAAGAAGCCCGCCGCGTCGCCGATCGCCACCTTGGCGGTCTCGGTGATCGATCGACCCGCGGCCTGCTTGGGCCGGAAGAAGAACATCAGCACCGCGATCAGGATCGCAAAGGTGATGATGTTCTTGTACTCGGACGGCAAGGCGCCGGCGGCCAGCGTCTCGATGACGCCCAGCGCGAGTCCGCCGAGCATCGTGCCGACGATCCCGAAGCCACCCAGCGCCGCGGCCGCGAAGGCCTTGACGATCACGGTGTGACCCAACCCGAAGGAGGCGAAGAACAGCGGCGCCATCAGCACGCCGGCCGCGCCACCGAGCGCGCCGCTGATCGCGAAGGTCAGCGCCACGTTGCGCCGCCGGCTCACGCCATAGAGCGCGGCGGTCGCGGGATCGAGCGACGCGGCGCGCCACGCGATCCCGGTGAGGGTGAAGCGGAAGAAATACTGCAGCGCCGCCATCGCCGCGAAGCCGAGGCCGAGGATCCAGAGATTGAGCGCCTGGGCGCGGATGCCGAACAGGATGATCGGTTCCGTCGAGAAGATCTGCGGATAGGCGATCGGCTCGCGCCCCCAGATGATGATCGCCAGCGCCTGCAACGCGATCGACAGCCCGAGCGTCGCGATCAGCAGGTTGAGCAGCGGCGCGCGGCGATCGAGGATCGGCCGCAGCACGCCGCGTTCCAGCGCGACCCCGATCAGCCCGGTCGCCAGCGTCGCGAGCAGGAACGCCATCACGTAGGGCATCCCCGTCATCGTGATGAGGCTCAGCCCGATGAACGCGCCGAGCATCACCATTTCGCCCTGGGCGAAATTGACCAGCTCGGTCGCGGTCAGGGTGAGCGCGAAGCCGAGTCCGACCAGGCTGTAGACACAGCCGATCGTCAGGCCCGAAACGACGAGCTGGCTCGCGGTCGCGAGATCCATCAGCGCGGCGACGCCGTCGGGAGATCGAGCGACGCGCGCGTCGAACTCACCGCGTTAGGATCGTCTTCTGACCATTCTTGATCTGGACCTTGTAGAGCGGGAAGAACGCCTCGCCGCTCGCATCGAAGCTCCAGTCTCCGAGGATGCCCTTGAACATGCCGGGCGTCTTCATGCTCGCGGCAAAGTCGCGCACGCTCTGGCGATCGATCTTGCCGCTCTTCGCGACGGCCTGATGGATGATCTCCACCGTGTCGTAGAGCTCGGCGACCCAGCCATCGGGGTCGCGGCCGTATTGATCGCGATAGCGCTTGGAGAAGGCTTGCAGCCGCGGATCGGGATCGGCCGGCGTGAACGGCTCGACCAGCACCGCGCCCTCGACCGCGTCGCCGCCGAGTTCGATGTATTTGGGCGACGCGTTTCCGGTATCGCCGAGGAGCTGCAGATTCATGCCCAGCTGCTTGGCCTGCTTGGCGATCAGCGCGGATGCCGTGTAGGCGCCGACCGAATAGAGCGCGGTCGCGCCGGACGCCTTCACCTTGGCGAGCTGCCCGGTGAAATCCTGGTCGGCGCGCGGGAAGCTCTCGAACGACGCGAGCTGCAGGCCACGCGCGGCCATCGCATTCTTGAACCCGTTGGCCATCGACGCGCCGTACTCGTCGTCGGAATAGAGCACGGAGATCTTGGTATGACCGAGCTTCTCGACGGCGACCGTCGCGAGTTCCTTGGTCTGCCCGGTCGCGCCGACGGCGATGCGGAAGACGTACTCGGAGCCTTGCTGCGTGATCGAGGTGCCGACGCCGGCGGTGAATTGCGGCGTGCGGTAACGCTTCGTCAGCGGCACCATGGCCAGCGCGCAGGGGCTGTTCATCGCGCCGAGAATGGCGACGACGTTGTCCTTGGTGATCAGCTTGACCGTCGCATTGACGGATTGATCGCAATTGCTCGCGTCGTCCTCGGAGACCAGCTCGATCTTGTAGGCGCCGCCCGCGGCGTTGATCTCCTTGGCGCGCATCTCGGCGCCGGTGAGCTGGCTCTGACCGACCGCGGCGAAGGCGCCCGTCAGCGGCCCCACCACGCCGATCTTGATGATCTGCTGCGCATCCGCGCCGCTGGCGCCAAGCGCCACGGCCAGGGCGAATCCGCCTGCAACGAAACTCTTCATGTCATCTGCTCCCCTTCGCGCCAGCGATCCCGCTTCGGCTCCAACCCGACTATAAGCGGGCCACACGCGACGAGTCACGTTCGCCGCATTGTGGTTTTGCTAGGTGCCTGGCGAGGACCCGACCTAATCTCCGGCCACACGCGAACGGGGAACGCAGACGGCGAGATGATCAGGATCGGTGTCGACATCGGCGGCACCTTCACCGACTTCGTATTGGTCGGCGAGGGTGTCCGAGGCCTCGTGTTTCACAAGCAGCTGACGACGCCCGCGGACCCTTCGGCTGCGGTATTGGAGGGCGTTGCGACACTGCTCGGCCGCCACGGCCTGACCCTCGCCGCCGTCGACGAGATCGTGCATGGCACGACCCTGGTCACCAACGCGGTGATAGAGCGCCGCGGCGCGCGCACGGGCATGCTGGTCACGCGCGGCTTCGCCGATGCGCTGGAGATGGGGCTCGAGCAGCGCTACGAGCTCTTCGACCTGCGGCTGCAATTCGCGCCGCCGGTCGTGACGCGCCAGCAGCGCGCGGAGATCACGGAACGCGTGCACGCCGATGGCTCGGTCGAGACCGCGCTCGACCCCGCGGAAGTGCGCCGCTGCGTGGCCGAGTTGATCGCGAGGCAGCGTATCGAGGCCGTCGCGATCTGCTTCCTCCACAGCTACGCGAATGGCGCGCACGAGGCGGCGGCGCGACAGGCGATCGAAGCGCATTTTCCCGAGCTGTTCGTTTCGACTTCCGCCGATATCGCGCCGCATATGCGCGAGTTCGAGCGCTGGACCACGACGACGGTCAACGCCTACACGCAGCCGGGTTTTCATCGCTATCTCGACCGGCTCGAGCGCGGCCTCGCGGCGGGCGACTTCACCGGTCGCTTCCTCATGATGTCCTCCAGCGGCGGCGTGGTGACGACCGAGACGGCGCGCCGCTATCCCGTGCGCATGCTCGAATCCGGCCCCGCCGCCGGCGTGCTGATGTCGGCTGAACACGGGCGTCGCCTCGCGATCGGAGATCTGCTCGCCTTCGACCTCGGTGGCACGACAGCGAAGGGCTCGATCGTGCGCAACGGCCGGCCCGGCAAGAAATACGCGATGGAAGTCGCGCGCTGCTATCAGCACAAGCGCGGCAGTGGCCTCAGCCTCAAGCTTCCCGTCGTCGACATGACGGAGATCGGCGCCGGTGGCGGCAGCATCGCGGCGGTCGACGAGCGTGGGCTGCTGCGCGTCGGTCCGCATTCCAGCGGCGCGGATCCTGGCCCCGCCTGCTACGGACGCGGCGGCGAGCAGCCGACGCTGACCGATGCCAATCTCCTGCTCGGCTATCTCGATCCCCACTTCTTTCTCGGCGGCGCGATGCGCCTCGATTTGGACCGCGCCAAGGCGGCGATCACGACCCATGTCGCCAGCAAGCTGGACGTCGATGTGCTGCGCGCCGCCTGGGGCATCCATGAAGTGATCAACGAGGACATCGCGCGGGCGTTTCGCATGCATGCGGTGGAGCGCAGCTTCGACACGCGCCGCGCGACGATCGTGGCCTTCGGTGGCGGCGGGCCGCTGCATGCCACGGCCGTCGCGCGCAAGTTGGCCGCGCCGCGAGTCGTCTTCCCGGTCGGCGCCGGCGTCATGTCGGCATTGGGGCTCCTCGCGAGTCCGACCAGCTTCGAAGTCGCGCGCTCCCACCGCGTCGACTTCGCCGCGCTCGACGCGCAGCGCTTCGCCACGATCCTGCGCGGCCTGGTCGATGAGGCGACATCGTTCCTGCTGCGCGCCGGCGTCGCGCCCGGCGAAATCACCGTCGATCGGCGTATCGACATGCGCTATCGCGGCCAGGGCTACGAACTCGAGATCGCGCTGCCGACGGACACCAGCGATGCCGACGCCTTCGCGCTGCTCGCGCCGCTCTTCACCGCGCAGTATCGCGACGTCTTTCGCGTCGACCAGCTCGACGAGCCGCTCGAACTCGTGAACTGGAAGGTCGACGCGCGCGGCCCGGCGCCGCAACTGCCGCATGCGGAAATCGCGACCGCCGGGTCCGGACCGGCCCTGAAAGGCGTGCGGCAGGCCTATCTTCCGGGGCGCGGCGCGATGGGCGAGATCAGCGTCTACGATCGCTACCGCTTGCGCGCCGGCGATCGCATCGAGGGCCCGGCCTTGATCGAGGAACGGGAATCGACGTGCCTGCTGCGATCCGGCGAACACGCGATCGTCGACGGCGAACTGAACCTGATCGCCACGATCGGCTGACGATAGGGGGCCCGGACATGAGCAATCGGCAAGAGCAACCGGCACAGCGCTTCGACGCGGTCGAACTCGGCATCCTCTGGGACCGCCTGATCTCGGTCGCGGACGAGATCGTCGAGACGCTCGTGCGGACGTCGTTCTCGACCATCGTGCGCGAGGGCTACGACCTCTCGGTCATGCTGTTCGATCAGAACGGCCGGCTGCTCGTCCAGGGCACGCGCAGCATTCCCGTCTTCATCGGCACCGCGCCGGTCACGCTCGCGCATATGCTCCAGCGCTTCCCGCCGGAGAGCCTGGCGCCCGGCGACGTGGTCGTGACCAACGATCCGATCATCGGCACCGGGCATCTCTTCGACATCAGCGTGATGCGCCCCGTGCATCGCGGCGACCGGCTCGTCGGCTACACGATGAGCATCACGCATCTGCCCGATATCGGCGGCATGGGCTTCTCCGCCGTCGCCACGGAAATGTTCCACGAGGGTCTGCGCATCCCCATCTGCAAGCTCTACGAGGGCGGGCGGATCAATCGCCTGCTCGTCGAGATGATCCGAGAGAATGTGCGCGTGCCGGAGCAGGTGATCGGCGACATTCTCGCCAATGTCAGCTGCAACGAGGTCGGCGCGCGCCAGCTGCTCGCCTTCATGGCCGAGTACGGCATCGAAGATCTCGTGCCGCTGTCGCGCGCGATCCGCGAGCGCTCCGAGCAGGCGATGCGCGAGAAGATCCGCGACATCCCCGACGGCGTCTATCGCAACCGCATCGCGTTCGAGGGCATCGATGGACCGCTCGCGCTGGCCTGCACGATCGACAAGCGCGACGACGAGATCGCGATCGACTTCGCGGGATCGAGCGGCCCCGTGCGCGGCGGCATCAACGTGCCGTTCTGCTACGCGCGCGCGATGGCGCTCTACTCGATCAAATGCCTGACCGCGCCGACGATCCCCAACAACGAGGGCTCGGTGGCCCCGGTACGCGTCTGCGCGCCGGCTGGCTCGATCCTCAACGCCCAGCCGCCGTCGCCGACGGCGGGACGGCACATCGTCGGACATTTCGTGACACCGCTGATCTTCGGTGCGCTCGCGGAGGCGATGCCCGACCGCGTCCAGGCCGATACGGGGATGATCAACATCGTCACCTTCCAGGGCCGCAACCGCGACGGCTCGGCCGTTTCGACGCTCTATTTCGTCGCTGGCGGCTTCGGTGCGCTGACGCGACAGGACGGACATCCGACGACGCCCGGCCCCTCGAACATGGCGTGCGTGCCGGTGGAGATCTGGGAGAGCCGGACAGGCGTGACTGTCGAAAGCAAGCGGCTGCTGATCGATTCCGGCGGCCCGGGCACGTGGCGGGGCGGCCTCGGCCAGGAGATCGTGCTGCGCAACGACACGGGATACCCGATGACGGTGTTCTCGATGGCCAACCGCACCGATTTCGCCGCCGCGGGATTCCGCGGCGGCCAAGCCGGCACGAAACGCGAGCACCGCATCAACGGCGCGGTGGTGCATCCCAAGGGCCGCCAGGAACTCCAGCCCGGCGATCGCCTCACCTTGCGCGAAGCCGGCGGCGGCGGCATCGGCGATCCGCGTGCACGCGATCGCACCAGCCTCGCAGGCGACATCGCAGACGGCTTCGTGAGCCCCGCCGCCGCACGCACGATCTACGGGCTGCGATGAATGCGTCGACCGTGGGTTGACTATATGCATGTAGTATGCATATTGGGTGGGTGGACATCTAGTTCGACCCGGCCAAGGCGCAAGCCAATCTCCGAAAGCACAAGATCAGCTTCGCGCATGCAGAACAGGCGCTCCGCGATCCCCTGGCGGTGACCATCGAAGATCTAGACGCCGAAGGCGAGCAGCGCTTCGTCACCTAGGGAATGGACGCTCTCGGTCGCGTTCTCGTTGTCGTCCACACACCGCGCGGGAGCCGCACCCGGTTGATCTCCGCGCGAAAGGCCAGTCGCGGCGAATCGGAGCAGCATCATGCGTAAGGAATACGATTTCTCCAAAGGCAAGCGCGGCGCGGTCATTCCGTCGCCCGGAAAGACACGCATCACCATCATGCTGGACGACGACGTCATCGAGTTCTTTCGCGCCAAGGCCGAGGCCCAAGGCACGGGATACCAAACCATGGTCAACGCAGCCCTTCGTGAGGCGCTGTCCGCCGCGAAGGCCAAAGGCGCGGACGATCGCCCGGTTACGGTGGCTGTCCTGCGAAAGATACTGCGTGAAGAGTTCCACACGAGCTGAGTCATCCGAAGAACCGGTTCCGAATGCTACAAAGAGCCGCGTCACCCAGGGGGAGGAACCATGCCGCGTATTCTGATCGCCGAATGCATGCAGGAGATCTCGTCGTTCAATCCGGTGCCGAGCAGCTACAAGGATTTCCGGATCTTGCGCGGCGCCGAGCTGATCGACACGCAACGTGGGACCAACACCGGCATGGGCGGCGCCGTGGAAGTGTTCGAGTCGAGTCAGGGCGTCGAGCTGGTGCCGGCCTATGGCGCACGCGCCTTCAGCGCCGGTCGGCTCTCGCGCAAGGGCTTCGAGCGCGTCGCCACGGAGCTGCTCGAGCATGTGCGCGGCCACGCCAAGGGCATCGATGCGATGTATTTCTCGATGCACGGCGCGATGGGCGCGGACGGTGAGCTCGATCCCGAGGGCTATCTGCTGCAGGAATGCCGCAAGATCCTCGGTGAGAAACTTCCGATCGTGATCTCGCTCGACCTGCACGGCATCTGCACCGCGCGCATGCTCCAGCACATCAACGGGCTCGCGATCTATCACACCTATCCGCATGTCGATTTCGCCGACACCGGTGCGCGCGCAGCGAGGCTGCTGCTCAAGATCCTCGCCGGCGCCGAACCCAAGATCGCCCGCGTAGTCGTGCCCGCGCTGGTGCGCGGCGACGAGCTGATCACCGAGACCGGCGTCTACGGCGCCGTGATCCGACAGGCCCAGGCGCTGGAGCGCAACGGCACCGCGCTCGCCGCGGGCTTCATGATCGGCAATCCCTTCACCGACGTGCTCGAGCTGTGCAGCCAGGCGATCGTCGTCACCGATGGCGACGCCGCGGCAGCGGAGCGCGAGGCGATCAAGCTCGCGGAGAGCTTCTGGTCCGACCGCGCGCTGATGCAGGGACGACTCGTCCAGCTCGACGACGCGATCGCCAAGGCCAAGACCCTCGAGGGTGCTGCGATCTTCACCGACGCCGCCGATGCGACGAGTTCAGGCGCCACCGGCGATTCCAACATGATCCTCGCCGCGCTCAAGCAGGCGAATTACCAGGGCAAGGTTCTCGTGCCGCTCGTCGATCCGCCGGCCGTCGAGGCGGCGATGAAGGCGGGCCTCGGCGGGAAATTCCGCGCCAGTCTCGGCGGCGCGCTCGACAAGCGCTTCACCCCGGTCGAACTCGACGTCACCGTCGACCTGCTGTCGCGCGGCAACATCGTGCTGGAGACCAGCGGCGGCCCGAACAACGCCGGCAACACGGCCGTGCTGCTGCACAAGAACTACACGATCATCGTCATGACCAAATCGGCGAATTTGTTCGACCGCTCGGTCTTCTACGCCGCCGGCCGCGACCCCAAGCGCTACGACCTCGTCGTGGTCAAGTCGCCGCATTGCGAGACGCACATGTTCGTCGGCTGGGCCGCCCGCAACTTCAACATCGACGTCGCCGGCGCCACGAGCGCGAACCTGAAGACGCTGGGCCACAAGATCTGCCGGCGACCCGTCTACCCGCTGGAGCCGGACACGAAGTTCACGCCGAAGGCTGAACTTTACGCACGATAGACCGCACCTGGCGGCCCCCCACCCCACCCCACCCCTCAAGGGAGCTGGGGCGCGCAGCGCTCCGGGGTGGTGTTGCGACCACCTCCTACCGTCGCGACATGATGCGCCTGGCTTCGCGCTCGGCTTGCGCGAGTTCGGTTGCCGCATCGGCGCCTTGAATGACCCGCTGCAGGGCGACCGCGATCGGATCCATCGCCGCCGCCCAGCGCGGGTGCTTCATCGGCAGCGCGATGGCGTTGTCGAGCGCGGGCACGAAGAGCTGGGAGAAAGGATCGGCGCCGTGCTTGCCACTCGTCAGCAAATCGAGCCGCGACGTCGAGATGACGCCGGCCGTCGAGAAGGCGTATTCGACCACGTCTCGGTCGCCGACGACGAAGCGGATGAACTGCGCCGCGAGTGGCTTGTCCTTGGCCTGCTTGGTCATCGCCAGGACGCCGTGATTGGCGATCTGCCGGCGTCGTCCCGTGCTGTCCGCCGGCATCTGCGCCGCCCAGATATTCGCGTCCTTGCCGACCTTCAGCCGCTTGTTCGACAGCGCGTCGACCAGACCGGCGATCCACGGACCCTCGAAGACGAAGCCCGCCCGGCCTTGCGCGAAGAGGTTGCGCGTGTCGGCGACGGTCGCCGCCTCCGGCGAGCATTCGCCGCGGACGGTTTCGCGATACCAGTTGAACGCCGCGATTCCCGCCGGCGTGTTCAGCGTGATCTGCCCGGCAGCGTCGGTCACCTCGCCGCCATTGGCAAAGATGATGGGAATCGTCCATTGCGCGGCGATCGGCTGCCGTTCGGTGCGCAGCGCTACGCCATAGACTTTCCCGTTCTCGCGCGCCGGCAGGGCGCAGATCCGTCGCACCGCATCGGTGAACTCCGCCCAGTTCTGCGGCGGCTTGTCGGGATCGAGCCCCGCCTCGCGCATCAGATCGCGATTGTAGACCATCATGATCGGACCGGCGTTGAGCGCCAGTCCACGGACGGTGCCTTCGATGCTGAGATCGTCGAGCACGCGGCGCGGAAACTGCCGCAACTCGTCCGCCGGGACGAACGGGTCGAGAGGCTCCAGCGCTCCGATGCTGTCGAGCTGCGCCATCCAGATCGGATTGATCATGACCACGTCGGGCGCGTTGCCGCCCAGCACCGACACGGTGATCTGGTTCAGCGTCTGATCGAACGCCGTCGCGATTTCCTCGATCTTGACGCCGAGATTGCGCCGTTCGAACTCGCGCAACGTATAGGCCCAGCCTTCGCGGTATTGAACGAAGGTCGACTGGTAGCCCATCACCTTCAGGGTGCGTTGCTGTGCTCGCGCCGAGTCGGACGCCAGCAGCGCCAGGCCAACGGCCACCATCGAACTCAACCACTTCCTCATCGCTTCCTCCGATTGGTTTGTGTGTCGATCAGCTCTTCACCGCACCAGCGGTGATGCCTTGGATGAAGTAGCGCTGGAAGAACACGAACAGCGCCATGACCGGAATCGTGACGACCACGGCGACCGCCATCGCGTCGCCCCATCGATATTGGAACTCGCCGAGAAACAGCAGGCTGATCATCGCCGGCAGCGGTCTGACGCTCGATGACGTCGTGAAGGCCAGCCCGAAGATGAACTCGTTCCACGACGTCACGAAGACGAAGATCCCCGCCGCGGCGAGACCTGGCGTCGTCATCGGCACCACGATGCGCCAGAAGCACGTGTAGAGGCTTGCGCCGTCGATATACGCAGCCTCCTCGACATCGGGCGGCAGGGCATCGAAGAAATCCTTGAGCATCCAGACCACGACCGGGAGCGTGATCGCGGCGTGGCTGAGAATCAAACACAGATGCGTGTTCAGGATCCCCGACCAGGAAAACATCAGATACAGCGTCAACATCAGCAGCGGGATCGGCAAGCCCAGCGTGGCGAGCAGCAATGTCATGAACGCCGTGCGCCCCGCGAATCGACTGCGCGAAACGCCGTAAGCGCAGAGCGATCCGGCTGTGGTCGCGATGGCTGCCGCGCCCGCAGCGATGATCAGGCTATTCGCGAGGGCCATCATGATCGTCCCGCTGAAGGCCACACCGTAGCCCTGCAGCGTCGGCGCATGCGGATAGATGGTCGGCGGTCGGACGAAGATCTCATCCGGCAGCTTGAACGACGTGACGATCATCCAGCCGATGGGAAACAGCATGACGCAGAGGCTGAGGAGAACGAGCGCGTAGAGGCCGGCGCCGCGCAGCGCCCGGCTCATCGGCGATCCGATCGCGATGGCGCTCATCGATCGGCCCTGCGCGCGCGGCGATCCACCATCCAGGCATAGAGCCCGGCCGCGACCACGAGCGCTCCCGACCAGACGGCGCCGACGGCGCCCGCCAGACCGAAATCCCATTGCTGAAAGGCGAGCTTGTAGGTGTAGAGGCTCAACGTCGTGGTCGCATTGATGGGGCCGCCGGCGGTCACGACCAGCGGCAGCGTGATCTCCTGAAACAACCGCACCGCCTGCAGAAGCGCGGCAACGACGATGACGTTGCGGATCAACGGAAAGACGATGTGGCGTAGACGCTGTCGATAGGTGGCGCCGTCGATCTTCGCCGCCTCGATCAACTCCGTCGATACGCCCTGCAGGGCCGCGAGAATGGTGATCATCATGAACGGAATGATGCGCCAGACGAATCCGGAGATGATGACGATCTTGGCGAGCGCGCCGTCGGCCAGCCAATTGGCGGAACGGTCGAACACGCCGGCCAGAACCAGCACGTGGTTCACGATCCCGTAGTCGAAATTGAAGAGCCAACCCCACAGGACCGCGATCGCGATCCATGGCACGACCCAGCCCTGGAAAATGAGTGTCCGGAAGAGGCGGGTTCCCCGCAGACCTTCGTTGAGCAGCAATGCGAGCGCCAGGCCGAGCAGCATGGCGATCAACGTGCTGCTGGCGATGATGGTCAGGCTGTTCCGCGCGACCTCCCAGAAATTCCGATCCTCGAAGATGTACGCGAAGTTCTCGAGCCCGACCCATGCGAATCCACGCGATTTCGGCGAGGCATCGGTGAACGCCAGGAGCACGCCGTTCAGGAACGGCAGCACGAGCATCACCAGCCCGAGCATGATGGTCGGCACGAAAAGGCTGAGGGTCGCCCATGGATGAGCGCGCAGGAACGCATTCATGCGTCGCGCCCGATGCGATACACACGCCGCGCGGTGTCGCCGAATACTTCGCCCAGATCGGCGGGCGAATAGTCGTCGAGGATCGCATGCAGCACCGCAACCTGCGTGGCCGCATCGCACATCAACGTCTCGATCGGCAGATTGCTGCCCCACATGCAGCGCGTCGGGCCGAAACTGCCGACGGCATGGCGGATGGGGTCGCGTAGCGCGGCGATCCGCCATCGGCGTGAGACGGTCCAGAGACCCGAGAGCTTGATCGACACATTCGGGAGCCGCGCGACCTCGGCGATGCCCGCGAGCCAGTTTTCCAGCGATCCCGCGGGTCCGAGCTCGAGCGTGGCGAGATGATCGAGGACGAAATGGGTTTCCGGAAAGTCGCGCGCGAGGTCAGCGATCTCCGGCAATTGCTCGGGCAGGAGGACCAGGTCGAGCGACAGATTCCGACGCGCCAGCTGAGCGACGCCCGCGCGAAACTTCGGCTCTCCGGCCAGCCCCGGGCCGCCGGCAAAATGCCAGGGCGAGTTCGCGCGCCAAGCCAGCCCCGCGCGCACGCCTCGCAGCAGCGGGAAGTTCAGCAGCGCATCCAGCCGATCCGCGATATCCGCGGCGCAGAGATCCGCATGCGCGACGCTGACGGTGGGAATGCCGCCTTGCGACGCGATGGTCTGCAGCCAGCGCGTCTCGGCTGTCGGATCATCAGCGCCCGGCGCGGCTTCGACATGCACGGAGGCGGAGATCGAGAGCCCTGCCATATCGCGCCGATACGCGTCCGGCAGGTAGTCGCGCTTGATCTGCGTATGGTCGCCGAACGGCCGCGGCGGCGCGTCCGGGCGCAGCCAGGGATAAGGGAGAAGCTCAAGGTCCCAGAGATGATGATGCGCATCGACGATCGCCATGATGAACCTTCCCCTGGCCCGAGATGGTACAGGAACAGGGTTCGCGCGCACCCGAACATTTCCGCACCCAGGCCGAACGATGCGTGGCGGTCGTCCGGAGATCGCGCAAGGCCCTCCGCTTCCTTGTCGACGAACGACGCAGGAACATAAGAGACTCCGAGCATGCGTTCAGCGATCGGCGTCAGCTCATGATTGGATTCCCCCGCCCACCCTATGTCTGGCCCGCGCCCTACAAGGCGGCGGCGATCGTGACCATCGACGTCCGTTCTCGGCAATCACCGTCACAGTCTTTCGATTGTATTTCGTGATCGTGCCGTGCAGTGGCGGATGGCCGTCCGGCTGAAATGACACGCGCTCGCCGCGGGACGCCGAGACCGGAGATGCGGAACTGGTATTCGCGCAGCATGCGCGTGCGGAAATCGATGTTGAGCTTCTCGTCGCGGCGCTGCGCCTGGGTCGCGAACGGATTGGAAGGCGATGATGCCGGAGTTCATCGCCGGGTCGAGTTGTGGACGCAGCACCGAAGCCTCGCCGAAAGCCGAAACCAGACGCTGCTGGAAATACGTGGCGAGTCGCAGATGCCAAGTCTCGATGCGCTTGCGACCGATCTTGTCCCACAGCAGCACCGCGTCGCCGAGCGCGCGCCAATCCGCGGATTCCGGGAAGCCGTACGTCGTCAGCGCATCGGTGGTGTTGCGCGTGATCGCGATCTGATCCTTGTCGTGCCATAGCAGCGCGCGATGGTCTCGCGGATCTTGATCGAGGGCTCGACGTAGACGGGGAATGGATCGCGCGCGACGTGATCGAGGCCCTCCCTGAACCGCGCCAGCACCGGCCCTGGGCATCGGGCCCTTCTGCGCCGCCATGAAATAGACGACGTTGGGATCGAGCGTGAACTCGGAGGCGAATTCCGTGAAGAGCCGCACCTCGGCGGCGAAATGGGCCACGTCGTCGGCCGAGAGGGCGCCCGCGGTCGGGCTGACATCGCCCGTCTTGCCGAGCGCACCGACCTGCGCGATGGCCACCCCGGTCAAAGCCGCCGCGCCGATGGCGCCGCCGATGAATCCGCGCCGCGTCCGATCGATTTTCATGTCGTGTCTCCCATTCCCCAATGTCGCGACGGCGGCGCTGGGCGGTCCGGGCCCCAGGGGAAAGCCCGCTGATCAGGCACATCGTCGAGACACTTGACCGCCCAGCGCCCCGTGACCCTATTGTCATATCAACTCGCGTCCGGGCGCAGACAGAGCTGCACGTCCGAATGAAGAGCAACACGAGGGGGAAGCCATGGTTTCTGCGCGCAGTCTTCGCAGCCGGCCGTTGATCGCGGCGGCGCTGATCGCCTCGCTGCTCTTCGGCATATCGAACCCTGTCCGGGCACAGGCGCCGCAGCGTGGCGGCACCCTGACGGCGGCCGTGGATCTCGAGCCCGCGAGCCTGGACCCGGCCTTCTCGAATGCGTCCACGGATCGCCGTGTCTTCAACCTCTATGTCGAGAATCTCCTGTATCAGGACGAGAAGGGGAAATTCCTGCCGGCGCTCGCCGAGAGCTGGGACTACGCGGCCGATCGCAAATCGATCACCTTCCGCTTGCGCCAGGGCGTGAAATTCCACGACGGCACGGCGTTCGATGCCGCGGCGGTGAAATTCAATCTCGACCGCGTCGCCGACCCGCAGATCAATACCCGCGCGCGGCAATACGTCACCGATCTCGCATCGGTCGACGTCATCGACGCCAGCACCGTGCGGGTCAATCTGAAGCAGCCCAGCGGCGCGTTCCTCTCCGTCCTCGCGCTCGAGCCGGGCTCGATGATGTCGCCGACCGCGATCAGGAGCATGGGCGCCGATTTCGCGCGCAAACCCGTCGGCACCGGGCCGTTCAAGGTCGTGTCGTGGACCGGCGGGCGCGTCGAGGTCGAGCGCTTCGACGGCTATTGGCGTGACGGCGCGGACGGCAAGAAGCTGCCCTATCTCGATCGCGTGATCGTGCGCGTGATCGCGAACACCGCGGTGAAGATCGTCGAGTTGAAGGCCGGCAGCGTGCAGATCGGCGACGCGATCCAGGTCAAGGATTTCGAACAGGTCGAACGCGATCCGACTCTCGAACTGCGCGAGACGATCCAGGGCATCCAGCAATACATGGCGTTCAACGTCACGCGCCCGCCTTTCGACAATGCCGATCTGCGCCGCGCGGTGACGCTGGCGATCAACCGACCGACGATCGAGCGCGTGGTCTCGCGTGGACAGGGCGTCGTCAGCGCCGGCCTCAAGCCGCCGACCTCGCTGGCCTACGACGCCGGCATCAAGGGCCATGGCTACGACGTGGCCGCGGCCAAGGCGGCCTATCTGAAATCCGGCCACAAGGGACCGCTGACGCTGGTCGTGATCCAGCGCGATCCAGACACGCAGATCGCGCAGATCCTGCAGGCCATGCTGAAGGAGACCGGCATCGAGTTGCGCGTCGAAGTGCTGGAACGCCAGGCATGGTTGGACAAGGTATTGGGCAAGACGTTCCAGTTCGGAATCCTGCGCGCCTCGATCCCGCGCCCCGATCCGGATCTGACATTCTCCAATTTCTACGGCAAGAATGCGCGGCAGAACTATTCCGGCTTCCAAAGCCCGCGCATCGACGAGTTGATCGATCTCGCGCGGCGCGAGACCGATGTCGAGAAGCGGCGCAAATCCTACGCAGAGATCCAGCAGATCCTGCTCGACAACGATGCCGAGACGTATTTCTTCTTCCGTCCGAACAAGCAGGTCGTCCGGCGCGAGGTGCAGAATTTCCGCGAGGAATTCGCCGGCACCTGGCTGTACGGCGACATGTGGCTCAAGCGTTGAAGCGAGAAGGAACCATCGAGATGACCGAGATCCTGCGCGAACCGGTTCGTGACGCGAGCGCTTGGCGCGGCGCCGACTTCGCCAATGATCCGTCGTGGCAAGTCACCCTCGGCACGGCCGAGACAGACGCCTTGCTGGCGGGGCTCAAGGCGGTGCAGGCCAAGGGCCTGTGGCTGCACCAGATGGCAGCGAGCGACTTCCCGCTCGACGCCTCGCTGCAGGCGCTGGTCACCCGCATCCGCCACGACGTGAAGGACGGCCGCGGCTTCATCCTGCTCAACGGCTTCCCGCTGAAGGGCCTCTCGATCGACGAGATCCGGCTGATCTACTGGGGCCTGGCGCAGCATCTCGGCACCTGCCTCAGTCAGGACGCGCGCGCCGCGCTGGTCGCCGATGTCTGGGATCGCGGCCAGAAGAAGACGCCGCTGACACGCGCCTATGGCAGCAAGCGCGAGTCGAAGCTTCATGTCGATCTCACCGACGTCGTCGGCCTGCTCTGCGTGCGCCAGGCCAAGGGCGGCGCGCCGACCACGCTCGCCAGCTCGATGACCGTCTACAACGAATTCCTGCGCGAGCATCCCGAGCTCGTGCCGATGCTCTACGAGGGCTTCCACTGGGATCGTTTCAGCGAACACGCCGCGTGGGACCAGCCGATGTCGCCGCAGAAGATCCCGGTCTTCAGCTATGCCAAGGGCCAGCTCAGCTGCCGTTACAATCGCAGCTGGATCTCCGGTTCCTTCGCCCGCTCCGGCAAGGAGTTGAGCAACTCGGAGACCGTGCTGTTCGACTTCTTCGATCGCGCGGCCGAGGAGAACCGCTTGGAGATCGATCTCCAGCCGGGTCAGCTCTACTTCGCGAGCAACTACACAGTGCTTCATGGCCGGGCGGCTTACGAAGAGGACACCGATGATCTCGGCGAGAAGCGCCACCTCCTGCGCATCTGGCTGAACATGCCGGGATTTCGCGCCTTCGCGCAGGAGGCGACGACTCGCTTCGGGTTGAGCAGCCACGGCAATATCGGCTGGACGGGCGCTGAGCTGATCGCGCGCAAGCATCTCTCGCCCGGCGCACGTCGAGTCTTGGTCGAGCCCGGCACATTGTAAGCGTGGCCAGAGCCGACGCGCCGAGCGCCGCTTCGGCGCCGCTTCTCGAACTTCGCGATGTCTCGGTCGCCTTCACCGCAAGCGGCGGCGATCTCACGGCCGTCGATCGGATCTCCCTGACGATCGCGCCCGGCGAAGTGATGGCGCTGGTCGGCGAGTCCGGATGCGGCAAATCCGTCACCAGCCTCGCGGTCATGGGGTTGCTGCCGCGGCCCGGTGCGCGCGTGACATCGGGCGTCATCCAGCTGCGCAGTGACGACGGCACGCAGCTCGATCTGGCGCGGATCTCGGACCGTCGGATGCGCGAGATCCGCGGCGACAAGATCGCGATGATCTTCCAGGAACCGATGACCAGCCTCAATCCGCTGGAAACCATCGGCAACCAGGTGGCGGAAGCGCTGGTCACGCATCGCGATGTCGATTGGCCGGCGGGGCGCCGCGCCGCCGCGGAGCTGCTGGCACGCGTCGGACTCTCCGATCCGGAGAAGAAGCTGGAGGCCTTTCCCCATGAGCTGTCCGGCGGCATGCGCCAACGCGTGATGATCGCGATGGCGTTGGCCTGCCGGCCACAGCTGCTCATCGCCGACGAGCCGACCACCGCGCTCGACGTCACCGTGCAGGCGCAGATCCTCGATCTGATCCGCGCGCTGCGTCGCGATTTCGGCATGGCCGTGCTCTTCATCACGCATGATCTCGGCGTCGTTGCCGAGATCGCCGATCGCGTCAGCGTCATGTACGCCGGACAGATCGTGGAGTCCGGCACGGTGCGCGACGTGCTCAGGCGTCCGCGTCATCCCTATACGCGCGCCCTTCTCGACTCGCTGCCGCGCGTCGACCGGCGTGGCGGCAAGCTGCCGACGATCCCCGGCATCGTTCCCGATCTGCGCCACATTCCCTTGGGATGCCGCTTCCATCCGCGCTGCGGCGTCGCGCGGCCGGGCGCCTGCGATGTCACGGCGCCTGTTGTCGAGACCATGCCGGATGGCGGGACCGTGCGATGCCTGCGCTGGCGCGAGCTCGCGCCGACATGAGTGCGCAAGCCGCGCCGCTGGTCGAAGTCGAGGGACTGCGCAAGTATTTCCCGATCCGCGAAGGTCTGGTGATGCCGCGTGTGGTCGGTCAGGTCCGCGCCGTCGAAGACGTCTCCTTCACCATCAGGCGTGGCCAGGTGCTGGCGCTGGTCGGCGAGTCCGGCTCGGGCAAGAGCACGACGGGCCGCGCGCTGCTGCGTCTGATCGAGCCGAATGCGGGCCGCATCCGCTTCGACGGCGTCGATCTGCTGAGCTTGAAACCCAAGGAGCTGCGCGCCTTTCGGCGGCGCATGCAGATCATCTTCCAGGACCCCTACGCCTCGCTCAATCCGCATCTGCGCGTGGCCGACATGCTCGACGAAGCGCTGGTCATCCACGCACTCGAGCCGAGCGCGGCGGCGCGACGCGCCCGCATCGACGAGCTGTTGAGCTCGGTGGGCCTGCGCCCGGAATACGGCCGGCGCTTCCCGCATGAATTCTCCGGCGGCCAGCGCCAGCGCCTGGCGATCGCGCGCGCGCTCACGGTGCGGCCGGATTTCATCGTCGCCGACGAACCCGTCTCGGCGCTCGACGTCTCGATCCAGGCGCAGATCATCAATCTGCTGCAGGAGCTGCAGCAGCGCTTCGGAATCGCTCTGCTGTTCATCGCGCATGACCTGGCGGTGGTGCGCCATGTCGCGACGGATGTCGCGGTCATGTATCTCGGCCGCATCGTGGAGATGGGACCCGCTGATGCCGTCTTCGATGCGCCCGTTCATCCCTATACCCAGGCGCTGATCTCGGCCATCCCGGTGCCGGATCCCGACGCGGTCCGCACACGCATCATCCTCGGCGGCGAGATCCCGAGCCCCGCCGCGCCGCCGTCGGGCTGCGTGTTCCGCACGCGCTGCCGGCACGCAAACGCCGCCTGCGCTGCGACAGTGCCGCCGCTGGTCGAACGCACGCCTGGCCATTGGTCGGCCTGTCTGCGCGCCGACGAGTTGGCCGCTGCGCGTTAATCCTGGAGGCGCGAGTCGAGCGCGTCGCGCGTGCCGTCGCCGAGAAAGTTGAGACCGAGCGCGGTGAGGAAGATCGCGGCGCCAGGAAAGACGCTCATCCACCAGGCATCCCAGTACTGCATCCCCGTCGAGAGCATGCCGCCCCAACTCGGCACCGGCGGCTGCGCGCCAAGACCCAGAAACGAGAGCGAGGATTCCGTGATCAACGCCGTCGATGCGCGCAGCGATGCATAGACGATCACGTTGCCGAGCACGCTGGGAAACACGTGGCGCAGCATGATGCGCCAGTCATTGGCGCCGAGCGCGCGCGCGGCCTGCACGAAATCGAGCTCGCGGATCGACAGCACCTGCGCGCGGACCAGCCGCGCGAAGCCCGGCACGTTGACGATCGCGATCGCGATCATCGCGTTGAGCAGGTCGGGACCCAGCACGGCGACGATGGCGAGCGCGAGCACGAGGATCGGGAACGCGAGCAGCCCGTCCATGATGCGCATGACGACATCGTCGACGACGCCGCCGAAATATCCCGAGGTGAGTCCGATCAGGGTGCCGGCGACGAAGGCGAGAACGATCGCGAGGATCACGATCTGGATCGAGACCCGCGCGCCCGCGATCACGCGCGAGAGGATGTCGCGGCCGATCTCGTCGGTGCCGAGCCAGTATTTGGGATTGGGCGACGAGAGGATGGCGTCGTAATCGATGCCCGCGGGGTCGAAAGGCGCGACCCAGGGCGCGAAGGCCGCCGCGAAGCAGACGATGAAGGAGATCGCCAAGCCGATACGTCCGAGCCGGTGACGGAGCAGCCTTCGCCCGGCACGGATCAAGGTGCCGTCCGAGGCCTGATCGGGATCGCGCGCGACCGCGGTCACAGCTTGATCCTCCGATCCAGCACCGCGTAGCAGAGATCCGTCAGCAGGTTGACAGCGAGCACGCCGATCACGATCACCAGGATCGCGCCCTGCACGGCGGCGAAATCACGCTCGAAGATGCCCTCCACCACCATGCGGCCGAGGCCGGGCATTCCGAACACCGTCTCGGTCACCACGGCGCCGCCGACCAGCGCGCCGGTCTGCAGCCCAATCACGGTGATGACCGGGATCAGGGCGTTGCGCAGCGCATGACGCAGGACGACGCGCGTCTCGGAGACTCCCTTGGCGCGCGCCGTGCGGATGAAATCCTGCGACAGGATCTGCAGCATCGCGGTGCGGGTCTGGCGCATCACCAGCGCCGACATCGCCATGCCGACGGTGAGCGTCGGCAGGATCATGAGCTTCAGATTTTCGACGGGCGCTGAGAGCAGCGGCGCATAGCCCGAGGGCGGCAGCCAGCGCAGCGTCAGGGAGAAGAGGATGATCAGCAGCATCGCCGTCCAGAAATACGGCATCGCCACACCGCTCATCGCGGTCGCCGAACACAGCACATCGACCCAGGAATTGCGCCGCAGCGCCGCGAGGATGCCCAGCGGCACGCCGACGACGACGGCAAGCAGGATCGCGCCGAGCGTCAGCTGCAACGTCACGGGCACGCGCGCCGCCAGCATTTCCGCAACCGGCTCTTGCGTGCGCAACGAGCGGCCGAAATCGCCGGTCAAGGCGCTGCCGAGCCAGGTCACGTATTGCAGCAGGATCGGCCGATCGAGGCCCATCTTCGTGCGCATCGCCAGCCGCTCGGCCTGGCTCGCCTGGTCGCCGAGGACCGCGAGTGTCGGGTCGCCCGGCAGCAGCAGCGTGATCGAGAAGATCACGATGCTGACGACGAAAAGCACCGGCACGAGATGGATCAGCCGGCGGATGATGAAGTGATGCATGGCAGGCGCGCCTCTCTCAGCGCTCGGCCGACGCGAACATCGCGCGATGCGTGCGCACCCAGCCCGCATAATCGGCGCAAGCGCGCGACGGCGGGAACGCGAGCGTGAATCCGAGTTCCCGCGTCAGCCGGGCGCAATCGGCCGAACGTCGATCGCGGTCCAGCGCCGCGAAATAGGCGATGTTCGCCTCTGCTTCGTTCGCTGCTTCGCGCCAACGAAAGGCGCGGAACTCGGCCGCCAGCGCCTCGGCGACCAGGCGTGCGTTCCAGATCTCGCCGAGGCTGACATTGTAGACGTCGTGGCCCAGCGCCGGGGCATCGAGCAGGGCGACGAGCGCGCGCGCGATGTCGCGGCTGTAGATCCAGTCGCGCACCCCGCGACGTGCGAGCACGGCTTCGCCGCCGCGCACGGCGATGCCGGCGAGCTGGAAAGGTGCGCTCAGCGTGGCCCGCAGCCCGGTGTCGCGCTCCCACGGGCCGAACACCGCGGAGAGCCGCGCCGCCACGCAATCCAGGCCATGGCGCGCCCGATAGTGCCGCACCAGCCTTTCGCCCAGCAGCTTGGTGATGCCGTAGAGCGTCGTCGGTTGTGCCGGCGTGTCCTCATCGATCGGCGCGGCGCCGAACACGGCCTCGCCGTACACCGCGCCGGAACTCGCATAGACGACACGCCGAAGCTTCTTCTCCACCGCCGCCTCGAACAGCGCGACCGTGCCGACCGCGTTGACGTCGAGCATGCGCGCCGCCTGCTTGGGATCGGCATTGGCGCCCGAGGTGATCGCCGCGAGATGAATCGCCTGCTGCACGTCATGGTCGCGGAAGATATCGACCAGCGTGCCGGGCGCCGCGATGTCGGCCTGGACCGCGAAGAGCTTGCCGGGCAACCGCGCGAAATCATGCGCGGTCGGCGCCGGCAGCGCGTCATGCGACAACGCGACGACGCGGCGGCCATTCTGGAGCAGAGCTTCGACCACGTTGAGACCGACGAAACCGCTGGCTCCCGTGACGATCGTGGTCATGGCCATGGCCTTCAGACCGCCAGTCCGAGCTCGTGGCCTTCATAGACCGCTTCGAGCGCGGTGCGCGGCGCCAGGCAATCGCCGATCGAGCGCACGGGAATGCCCGCCGCCTCGAGCGCGTGATGCAGCGAGTCCTCCGCCGCATTGTAGGTGGCGCCGATCACGCTATCGAGCCCCTCATGCCGCTCGAGCTCGCCGGTCGAGAGATCCTCCACCGTGAGCACATGACCGTCCCAATCGCGCGCGGCGCGCAGCAGCGCGATCTTCACGCCGAGTTCGCGCAGCCGCTTGCGATTGGCGAGCGACGAATAGATCGTCGTGCGCCAGGCAAAGCCGCCGACGGGCACGAAGATCGTGACACGCTTGCCCGCGCGACCGAGATGCTCGGCAAAACTGAGGCTGCTCCATTCCCCGGTCGTATCGATGAGCGCCACACGGTTTCCGAGCCGCGCCGGATCGACCAGCGCCTGCTCGATCGTCGCGGCCTGGCGTCCGGAGGCGAAGCGCAACGGCTGCGGCGTCGACCCAGTCGCGACGATCGTGAGATCGGCGGCCTCGGCTTCGACGGCGGCCAGATCCGCATGCTTGCCGGTGACGAGTCTGACCTGATGAGCCTGGCATTGCGCGATCTGATGATCGATGAGGCCGAGAAAATCGGCGCGATGCGCCATCGCGCGGATCCAGCGCGTCTGGCCGCCGAGCTCGGCCGCCTTCTCCCACAGCGTGACCTTGTGGCCGCGCGCGGCGGCGACCCAGGCCGTTTCGAGGCCGGCCGGTCCGCCGCCGATCACGAGGACGCGCTTGGGCGCTTCGCTCGGCGCCTCGGCGGGCAGCTTCATGCCGCCTTCGCGCCCGCCACGCGGATTGATCAGGCAGGTGATCGGCAGGTTGCGCTCGAGCATCCCTGCGCAACCCTGGTTGCAGCCGATGCAAGGCCGCTGAGTGTCCTCGCGCCCCGCCATGGCTTTGCGCACGATGTCGGGATCGGCGAGATGCGCGCGCGCCATGCCGACGAGATCCGCGCCGCCCGATCCGATCATCGCTTCGGCCTCGGCGATGTTGCGGAACTTGCACACGGCGAAGACCGGGATGGCATGGCCGGCCGCGCGCAGCGCGCCGCGGATCTCGCGCGGCAACTCGCGAAACGGCGTCGCATCCACATTCATGTCCGCCATCTGCGTCGCCAGGGAATAGCTCGCCTGATAGGCGGAGTGGGACACGTTCACGAAATCGAGCTTCACGTTTGCCGCGATCCGCGTGGTGATCTCGCGCATGTCCGCGACGGTGAGGCCGCCTTCGGCGTATTCCTCGGCGCTGATGCGGATGCCCATGCAGAAATCCTCGCCCACCGCGGCGCGTACCGCGCGCACGACTTCGATCGGAAAGCGCAGCCGGTTCTCGAGCGTGCCGCCATAGGAATCGCCGCGCGCATTCGCGATCGGCGACATGAATTGCTGCAGCAGGTGACCATGCCCGAGCTGCACCTCGATCCCGTCGAGCCCCGCCGCGACGAGGTTGCGCGAGGTCTGGACATGGCCGTCCAGGACGATGTCCATCTCGGCGCGCGTCATCGCGTGCGGCATCTGTGCCGTCGCGCTCCAGCGCACGGCCGAAGGCCCCCAGGAGACCGTGCGCTCGAACTCGCCTTCGATCTGCCGGCCGAGATGGATGACCTGCCCGAAGAAGCGCGCGCCTTCGCTCTGCACCGCGCGTGCGATGCGCGCGAAGGGCTCGATGCTGCGCGGGTCGTACCCCGCCACGCCCTGCGGCCGACCCAGCGTGTTCCTCTGGACGCGGATCGATTCGAAGATGATCAGGCCGACGCCGCCGCGCGCGCGGGCGCGGTGATACTCGAGATGGCGCTCGCCCGGCAGATGTTCCTGGCCATAATTCGTCGTATGCGCGGGCACGAAGATCCGGTTGCGCAGCTCCAGGCCTCCGACACGCACCGGGGACAGCGCATGGGCATAGCGCGAGACGATCATGCGGATTGCCGCTCCTTCATGCGAGGCTTGCTTCGAACGGGAGTTTGCCCAAACTACCCGGTCTTCGCGAGGAGGAATGCGCCTGATGAAACTCTCGCACGCGGATCGCGCGTCGATCGACTTCGTTCTGACCCTGCGTCGGCGATGGGCCGATGTGATGTATCCGGCCCTGCATGCGCAATACCTGGCGCGCGCAGGCGCCAGGCCGGTGCGGGCGCGCAAGAGCGTCGCGCCGATCGTCCACGCCCTGCCCTCCTATCGCTGGTTCGCCTGGCTGGAGCGTGGTTCGCAGAAGATGCTCTGGCGGGCGGTCGCCGATGTGGTGGCGCACCAGCCGGCCGTGGCTCGGCAAATCGAAGGCGGACCGGCGAGCCTGGAACTCGACCCGACACTCGATCTGCCGGCGTGGTACACCGCCTGGGACATTCACGTGCAGCCCGGCGGCGTGTGGCGCAACGATGCGAGCGCCGATGTCTACGAACTCGGCGCCAAGCTGGTGATGCTCGGCGTCAACGACGACTACACGTTCCACCGCGCCTTCGTCGATACGGCCGTGCCCAAGCGGCGCTATCGTCGCATCGTCGATCTCGGCTGCGGCTTCGGCAAATCGACCTGGCCCCTCAAGAAGATCTTCCCCGATGCCGACGTGATCGGCATCGACATCGCCGCGCCTGTGCTCGCGCTGGCGACGGACAAGGCCAATCGACAGGGCCTCGCCATCCGCTTCAAGCAGGCGGACTGCGCCGATACCGGCTTGGAGACCGGCAGCGCCGATCTCGTCACCTCGACGATGCTGATCCACGAGATGCCGCGCCCGCAGATCGAGGCGACGCTCGCCGAAGCGGCGCGGCTGCTGGCGCCGGGCGGCACGCTGCGCTTCCTCGATTTCACCTATACCGGCGATGAATTCCGCGATGTCGCAATCGCCGAACATGGCAGTCGCAACAACGAACCGTTCATGCCCGGCTCGATGTCCGCGGACATGAATGCGCTGTGCCGGCACGCGGGGCTCAGCGACGCGCGCTGGGTTGCATTCGACGAGCGCGGCAGCGGGCGTCTCGACGCGCTCGCCTGGCCGGCGCGACCGGAGTGGCATTTCCCCTGGGCCGTTCTCGAAGCCCACAAACCGGTCTGAGCACGCGATGAGCAAGGAGACTCCGGAACTGCGCTTCCTCGCCGCCGCCGATCTCGATCGCCTGGCGGCCGTGGTCTTCGAGCTCTCCGCGCAGCTCCACATCGAGCGGCATCAGCGCATGGCGCTCGAGGCCGCGTTGATCGCCAAAGGCACGCTGGCGCCAGGCGATATCGCGCGGCTCGCCGAGGATACGGGTTTCCTGATCGAGGCGCGCGCGGCGGCCGATCAGAGCCTGCACAAGCTCATGCGCATCCTCGTCGAGGACGGCGACCGCAAGGCGCCGTTGCGGCCGGAGACGCCAGCGTAGCCAGCGTTCTCACTGGCAGGTCAGCTCGCGCCAACGCTCGTGATAATCCGGGTACCAAGTGTATCCGCGCATGCACACCGGCATCGGCTCGAAATGACCGGGATAGGTGATGTAGACCCAGGTCGCATCCTCGGCGTGCATGCGCTGCGCCTGCGTAGCCATGGCCAGCCGCTTCGCGGGATCGGCCTCGACCGCGCCGTCGTCGAGCAGCTTGTCGAAGGCGGGATTGGTGTAGTCGTTGCGGTTCGATGCGCCCAGGCGATGGGCGTCGTTGAACATCTTGTAGATCGGGTCGAGGACGAACGGAAAATCCTTGAAGGTGAAGAACGGCAGATCGCGCCGGTTGATCGCGGCGCGCGCGCGCATGTCCGCGTCGGAGATGCGCTTGGGCGTCGCCCGGATGCCCGCCGCGGCGAGGCTGCGCTGCATCTGGATCGCGATGCCCTCCTCCCACCATTCGATCCCGGAATATTCCAGCGCGATGTCCAGGCCATCGGGGAAGCCGGCTTCGGCGAGCAGCGCCTTGGCGCGGGCGATATCGGGCTCGACCGGAGGCAGCGACGTGAGCGACCCGGGAATGATCGGCGGCACGATGCCGCGCGGCCGCGTGCCGAGATCCTCGAACACCGCCGTGTTGATGCCGGCGTAGTCGGTCGCCAGCGCGATTGCGCGCCGCACCCGCACATCGTCGAACGGCTTGAAACGCGTGTTCATGCGAACGGACGCCATCGCCGTGCCTTCGACGCCGACGACTTTCACGCGACGATCCTTGCGCAGATCGGAGATCTGCTTGTGCGTCAACTCTTCGATCCACTGGACCTGGCCGGTCAGCAGCAATTGGAATCGCGACGCCGGCGAGGGGATCTCGCGATAGATGACGCGCTTGTAGTAGGGCGCCGGGCCGAAGTAATTCGGGTTGGCGACGAAGATCGCCTGCTCGCCCTGACGCACGCTCTCGACGTGATAGGCGCCGAAGCCGGCGGTATTGGCGTCGATCCACTTCAATGCCCAGGGATCGTCGGTCGTCGCGTGCTTCTTCACCTCCACCGAATCATAGATACCAGGCACGTAGTTCGTGACGGCATGCAGGAAGATCTCGCTCGGCGCCTTCAGCGTGAACTTGACCTCGTAGCGATCGAGCCTCTCGATCTTGGTCACGCCCGTCACGCTGGCCATGAACTGGCCGGTGCGCTTCTGCGCCAGGGATTTCTCCCAGCCCCAGACCACGTCGTCAGCGGTCAGCTCGTTGCCGAACGGGCTGCGCACGCCGGGCCGCAGCTTGAAGACGTAAGTCAGGGTATCGGGCGAGACGGTCCAGCTCTCCGCCAGATGCGGCACGATCCTGCTGAAATCCAGGCGGCCGATTCCCTCGGCATCGACGCTGCGCGCATAGGCGGTCAGGCCTTCATAGACTTGGGTGACCGCGTTCTGCGTCGCCGGCTTCAAGGCATCGCCATCGAATCCGCCGGGCGTCTTCGCCGCCGCCACGACCAGCGTCTGCGCGGGCGCCGGCATCGGCATGGCGCACGCCAGCATCGCGATGCCCAGCATCGCCCCCAGGACCATTGCTCTCATCGTCGAATTCCTCCCAACGGCCAAGTTGCGCCGGCCTCTCTCTGGTCGGCTAATCTGCGGCATCATCTCAGCCACGCAAAGGAACATCTGATGCCCGACTCACCGCTTCCGCTCGAGACATTCCGCGCCCAGGCGAAGTCGCTCGGCCTGACCATCGCGGAGCCGGAACTCCTGGAACTCCATGCCGCGCATGGCGACCTCGCGGCGCTGTTGCAGCGGATCCACGCCCATCCCGGCGCGGCGGCCGAGCTCTGGCCCGAGAGCATCGTCGAAGCGTGGGAAGGCTGACGCGTCATGGCACTCGAATTTCCGCCGACCATCGCCGACGCCGCCCGAGACATTGCCGCCGGCACGCTCTCGCCCGTGGACCTCGTCGAACTCTGCCTCGCGCGGATCGCGCAGTTCGATCCGGGCCTGCGTTCGTACCTGCTGGTGCGCGCCGACGAGGCGCGACGCGAAGCGCGCGCGGCGGCGGACGAGATCCGACGCGGCCTGCTGAGGGGCAAGCTTCACGGCATCCCGATCGCACTCAAGGATGCGATCGACACGGCGGGCGTGCGCACCACGATCGGCTCGCGCGTCTTCGCCGATCGTGTGCCGACGCACGATGCCGAGCTCGTCGCGCGGCTCAAGCGCGCCGGCGCGATCATCCTGGGCAAGCTCGAATGCCATGAGTTCTGCCTCGGCGGCCCGGCGCTCGACGCCTTTGCTCCACCCGCGCGCAATCCCTGGAACATCGAGGTCTACGCCGGCGGCTCGTCGAGCGGCGCCGGCGTCGCGATCGCGGCGGGACTCTGCCTCGGCGCGATCGGCACCGATACCGGCGGCTCCGTGCGCATTCCCGCCGCGTTCAACGGCATCAGCGGCCACAAGCCGACCTATGGCCTGGTGAGCAATCACGGCATTCATCCGCTCTCGCAATCACTCGATCATCCCGGCCCGATGGCTTGGACCAGCGAGGATTGCGCGCTCATGCTCGCCGCGATCATGGGCGCCGACCCGAAGGATCGCGCGACCCATGGCGTGCAGGCACGCGGCGCCCTGATGCCGCTCGACGCCAGGCTCGCTGGCTTGCGCATCGGCGTGATCAGGAACTTCTCTGACGGACCCGATCTCGGCACGCCCGAGGTCAATGCGTCGCTCGATGCGGCGGCGACGGAACTCGGAGGTCTCGGCGCGAAGGTCACGACGCTGAAGCTCCCCGATCTCTGGGAGTACACCGCGTGCAACAGCGTGATCATGTCGAGCGAAGCCTTCATGAACAATGCGCCCTGGCTGCGCGCGACGCCTGACAGGGTCAGCTCCTTCACCCGCGGCCGGATGTTCCTCGGCGCCTTCCTGCGTGCCGAGGACTATCTCGAGGCTCAGCGCCTGCGCCGTTCACTGATCCGCGCCACCCGCGACGCAATGCGCGATGTCGACGCGATCATCTGCGCGGGCATGCTCGCCCCGCCGCCGCCGGTCACGAGCATGCAGAAATTCTACTATCTGCGCCGGCCGCTGATCACGGCGCCGTTCAACCTCACGGGCATGCCCGCCCTCTCGGTCTGCTCGGGTTTCGACTCATCGGGCCTGCCGCTCGCCATCCAGATCGCCGCCCGGCCGCTCGACGACGCGATCTGCCTGCGCATCGGCCACGCCTACGAACGCGCAACGCCATGGCGAGGGCGCCGACCGAGTCTGTAGCCCGGATCGTCAGGCGCGCCGCGCGCCGATCGCGAGGCGTCGGCGGGGCCGGGATGTTCAGCTTGTTGTACTCGGCAATGAATTGCCGAGTGAAATGAGCGTCGGCAGGGAATTGGTTCTTGATCTCCCCGCTAGTGAACAGCAGGTCGCGCTGGCCGATGATCTCGGCGTCGGTCGCATCGCCGAGCGGCTCCGTGCGATCGATGACTCGCTGCTGAGGCCGCCTCGACGAGGCTATGCGTGACGAACGGCACGGTCGTGCGCGCCTCGCGCGAACGCAACGCCCGCCCCTCGAACATCCACTGCGTCAACCACTGCCGCCGCCTCCTGTCGCCGCGCAGTTTCCAACGCTCACATCACCATCTGCAAGCGCAGACCGAATCGCGCGACGAGATCGCGCTTCTCGAGATCGGGTCCCGTGGCCTCGTTGCCGTGGTCGGTCTGCAGGTCGCGCGCCGTCTCGTGGCGCAGCAACACGACGAGTTCGGTGTCGTCGACCAGCGCCAGCGGGAATTCGTGCCAGGTGCCGAGATGCAGCGCCACGCCCTGCGTGCCGTCGAAAAGGAAGGCGGCGGCATGGTCGAGATCCGGCAGCGCCGCCGCGCTCGGCGGCGCGAGGATCATCGCGAAGGGCCGGCCGCCGAGCGGGATGAACGCCTGGGTGTGCTTGGGATGGCGTTCGAGCCAGGCGGCGACGAGCGGCCTGCGCTTGAGCCGCGCGACCGAGAGTTCGATCTGCGCATCGTTCACGAGCTGCGCCGGCTTGCGGATCTCGACGGCGTCACCGTAGAAGCGCGAGCGGATCGGCGCGACGCGCGCGTCGGTCGCGATCAGCATGCCGAACGGCGCGATCGTTTCGGACGTCGCCTGGATCGCGGCGAGGCGGCGGATTTCGGTCATCCCCTAGACCTTGCGCCAGAACGGCGCGCGCTGGCGCTGCTTGTCCAGCAGCCGCTCGTCGAACGGCTCGAGCTTGTAGCCCAGGGGCTGAGGCGGGCGATTCTCGTAGCCGGTCTCGCGCTCGATCACGGCGCGCACGCGCGGCTCGATGTAGTAGGCGGTATAGGCCAGCGTCACGAGACGCTCAAAGGCCGCGCCATGCGACATTTCGATTGCCAGCAACGTCGCCTCGCGGACATCGGCGTTCGCCGCGGCAAAGCTCACGGGCAAGGCGGCGAGCACGATTTCGATCTGCCGTTCCGGATCGCCGGCCACGTCGGCGCGCAGGGCCTGCGCCAGATCGACGTCGCGCGCCGATGGCCAGGGGCCGTCGCCGGGCAGCAGCGTGTCGAGCACGATGGTGAGCAAGTCCTGGGTCATGGTCTGATCCGCTCGAGCATGGCATCCGCCGCCCGCAGGGCGAAAGCCTGGATCGTGGGCGTGGGATTCACCGCCCCCGAGGTCACGAAGACGCTGCCGTCGACGATCCAGAGATTGTCGAGATCATGCGCCCGGCCGACGCCATCGACGACGGAATTGGCAGGATCGTCACCGGCGCGCGCGGTGCCGAGAAAATGGAAGCCGGCGGCGCGGCTGAGCGGATTGACGATGATGTCGATGGCCCCGGCCGCGCGCAGCGCATCGCTGGCGCGCTCGATGCCGAAATTCAGCAGCCGGCCGGAATTTTCGCCCACGCGATAGGCGAGGCGCGCGAGCGGCACGCCCGTCGCGTCGTTGCGCCGTGCATCGAGCGTGACCCGGTTGTCGAGTTCCGGCAGATCCTCGACCGTCACGGTCAGCGTGGCGCTATGCGCGAATTGCCGCGTGAACTCCCGGTGATGGCCGCTTCCCCAGGGCAACCGCGCCATGTAGCCGCCGAGCGCGGTCGCCACCGGCCCGGAGCCGCGCAGCATCTGCAGCTGAAGCCCACGCAAGGCGCCACGTGCGCGATCTGTCTCGTAGAATTGCTGACAATAGAGCGCGCAGGCGAAGGGTCCCTTGTGGCCGTCGAGGCGCGCGTCGAACACGCCGGTGACGATCGCCGTGGGATGATGCATCAAGCGCCGCCCGACGAGGCCGCTCGAATTCGCCAGGCCCTGCGGATGGCGGCGATCGGTGGAGGCGAGCAGCAGCCGTGCGGTGCCGAGGCCATTCGCGGCGGCGACGATCTGATCCGCTTCGAGCCTGTGGTCCCGGCCCTGGGCATCGCGATATGCAATCGCCGCGACCCGACGCCCATCCGGGCTGGGCATCAGACGCGTCACGCGCACGCCAGTCTCGAGCCGCGCGCCGGCGGCGAGCGCGGCGGGCCAGTAGGTATTGTCGCCGCTGGCGCGGCTGCCACGCGGACACCCGACGCCGCAGGGGCCGCAATTGTTGCAGGGCGCGCGTCCGGGCCGAGCGCGCGTGACGATCGCCGCATCCGACGGCCACCAATGCCAATCGAGCTTGTCGAAGCCGGCCGCGAGGCGCTCGCCACCCGGTCCGAGCGGAAGCGGCGGGTCGCGCTCCGCGGTGCGTGGCGGATTCCCGGGATCCCCGCGCAGGCCGGCGACCCCGGTCATGGCGTCGTTCAGATCGTAATAGGGCTCGAGGTCGGCGTAGCTCAGCGGCCAGTCATCGGCGACGCCGTCGAGCGAGCGCACCCGAAAATCCGACGGCCGCAGCCGCGGGAAATGCGCGCCCCAGCGCAGCAGGCTGCCGCCGACGCCGTTGAACTGGGCGGGCTGGATGTCGGTGTCGTCCGTGATGACGGGGTCGTCATCGGGCGCGCGGCGGATATTCGGATTGGGATGGAAGCGCGTTTGCAGCGCGCGCTCCCAATCATGACCCAGGCTCGGGCTCTTGCCTTGTTCCAGCCAGCCACCGCGCTCCAGACAGACGACATCGACGCCGGCGCTGGCGAGCCGCCACGCGACGGCCGCGCCAGACGCGCCGGCGCCGATGATCGCGACGCTGGTGCGGGTCACTTCTTCTTGTTCTTGCGCGCCTTCTTCACCTTCGGCACGCGCTGCGGCACCCAGCCTTTGCCGGCCTTCATCTCCCGCAGCACCTTGCACGCCGCCTCGAAGGACGGGATGCCCGCGGGAAGACCGGCGAGGAACGCCGCTTCGTAGACTTCATCCCAGCTCGCGCCGTGCTTGATCGCGCGCGCGGCCGCCCATTCTACGCCTTCGCGGTCGCCCTTCACGGCCGTGGTGATGCCGACCATCACGAGGAAGCGCGTCTTGAGATCGAGCGCCCGCCCCTCCTGCGTTCCGAAGATCACGTAGGACGCCAGCGCGCCGTAGCGCTTCAGGAATTCCGGATTGGTCTCCGCGAGCACTTCGTGCAGCGGCAGCGTGTAGCCGCGGACTTTGCGGATCTCGTCGAGTGCTTTCTTGCCTTCGGGTGTCATGAGTCTCTTCCTTTCTTCATGCGTTGTTTTGGCGCCACCTCCCCCCATCCCAACCTTCCCCCGCAAGGGGGGAAGGAGTGCACCAGCGCCAAGCACAATCGGACTCCCTCTCCCCTTGCGGGGGAGGGTTGGGGTGGGGGGCGGCGCAACCGTCAGATCTCTCTCGCCGCGAGCTCGCCCTCGCGGATCGCGTCGGAGGCGCGGCGTGGCGCCATCGCGTCGCCGATCAGCTTGAGCTCGAGACCGCGCTCGCGATCGGCGAATAGTTCATGGAACAGGGCATCCTCGGCCGCGGCGCCGAGCATGAAGACGACGCCATGTACCGGCGTGCGGCGGCTGGTCTCGTTGGTATAGACGTCGCGCAGCTCGACCGCGTCGGCGGCGATGCGCGTGACCTCGGCATCGACGGTGAAACGCACGCCCATGCGGCGGAGCATGCCATGCACCTTGCCCCAGTCACGGCTGGCGGCGAGGTCGGGCGACCCCTGGCCGAGCTGCGTGACGAACTCCACGCTATGCCCCTTGCTCGCGAGCACCTCGGCGACCACGGCGCCTTGCCGTCCGCCGAGCGCATCGACGACGATCACCTCCGGCCCGAGGTTGGGCTCGTCGCGCAGATAGTCGATGTAGGAGAACACATGCCCGAGTTCCGCGCCCGGCAACACCGGACCGTTCCAGCGCTCCGGACGCAGCGGCGTCCAGCCGTGCTTGAGGCCGCGCGATCCCGCCGCGACCACCACGCTTTCGAAGCCTTCGCTGCGCAGCGACGCCGCCGTGGCCGTCGTGCCGAGGCGGATCTCCGCGCTCGTCTCGGCAAGGCGCGCCTTCATCCACTCTGCGACGCCGGTGAGTTCGACGCGGCTCGGCGCCTTCGCCCATAGCGCGACCTGGCCACCGAGCGCGGCGCTCTTCTCGAACAACGTCACGCGATGCCCGCGCATCGCGGCCGTCAGCGCGGCGCGCATGCCCGCCGGCCCGCCGCCGACGATCGCGACCTTCTTCACGCGTGCGGCCGGCTTCAATGTGCCGCTGCCGAGTTCGAGCTCCATGCCCGCGGCCGGGTTGTGGATGCACGCGATCGGCGCCTGCGCGAAGATGGAGGACATGCACCAATTCGCGCCGACGCAAGGCCGCACCTTCCGGCCTTCGCCACGCTCGGCCTTGCTCACCCATTCAGGATCGGCGATCAGCGCACGCGCCAGCGCGACGAAATCGCAATCGCCGCGCGCGAGGTGATGCTCCGCCTCCTCCGGCGTCACGATACGCCCGACGCCGACCACGGGCAGCTCGACTGCCGCCTTCACCTTGCGCGTCGCCGCCATCTGGAAGCCGTGTTCCCCAGGCGAGGTCGGATAGATCAGCATGCGGTTGAGATACGTGCCGTGGCTGCAGGAGATGTAGTCGAGATGCCCGGTCGCCTCGAGCCGGCGCGCGATGTCGGCCCAATCATCGGGTCGCAAGCCACCCTCGTGGCCGTCGTCGCTGTTGATGCGCACGCCCACGATCATGTCCGGCCCGGTCTCCTGACGCGTGGCGTCGAGGATCTCGCGCACGATGCGCAGGCGGTTCTCGATGCTGCCGCCGAACATGTCGGTGCGGTGATTGGTCGCCGGCGACAGGAATTGGTTGAGCAGATAGCCGTGCGACATCGAGTGCACCTCGACGCCGTCAAGACCGCCTTCGCGGGCGTGGCGCGCCGAAAGTCGATAGCCCTGGATGATCGCGTTGATGTCCTCCACCGTCATCACGTGCGGCATCTCGCGATAGACCGAACACGGGATCGAGGACGGCGCCCAGACCGGCAGACCGTTGGTGACCGATGACGTCTCGCGGCCGCGATGCCAGGGCTGGCAGAGGATCTTCGCGCCATGCGCGTGTACGGCATCGGCGATCTTGCGATACTCCGGCACCATGCGCGGATCGAAAGCGAAGGCCTTGCCCTTGTAGGGCTGCGTCGTCGGATGGACGGCCATCGCCTCCATCGTGATGATGCCGACGCCATGGCGCGCGCGCTCGGCGTAGTAGTTGAGATGCGCCTGCGAGAACAGGTGATCCTTCACCAGCAGAGTCGCGTGCGCGGACATCCAGACGCGATTGTGGATCGTGTGCTTGCCGAGCTTGATCGGGCTGAACAGCGTCGGATAGGCGTTGGTCATGATGGATTCCCAGAGGTCAGGCCGCGCGGCGGCGTCGGGCGTTCGAACTCGGCGAGGCGGATGCAGGCGGCGGATCCGCGCCCGCCATGCGCCGGCACGAGGCGAGGCCTTTCGCGATGGCACGCCTCGATGCTCGCGAAGCAGCGGCTGGCGAAGGGACAGCCCGGCGGCAGGTCGATCGGGCTGGGGATCTCGCCCTCCAACCGGATCCGCGCGGGGTGGTGATCGGGATCGGGCGAGAGATGCGCCGACATCAGCGCCTGCGTGTAGGGATGCGACGGCGCCGCGAAGATCTCGCGCGACGGCGCACGTTCCATCACCGAACCGAGATAGAGCACGATGATCTCGTCGCTGATCAGCTTCAACGTGCCGAGGTCGTGAGAGATGAAGAGCATCCCGGCGCCCGTCTCGGCGCGGATCTCGGCGAGGAGTTCGAGGATGCCGGCACGCACCGAGAGGTCGAGGGAACTGGTCGGCTCGTCGAGCACGATCAGCGCGGGATCGGTGGCGATCGCGCGCGCGACGCAGACGCGCTGCAGCTGACCGCCGGAAAGTTCGCTGGGAAAGCGATCGAGGACCGGGCGTCCGAGATGGACGCGATCAGCCAAGGCCTCGGCCCGCGTACGCCGTTCGGCGGCGCCGAGCTTGGTGTGCAGCAGCAACGGCTCCTCGATCAGGCGCCGCGCGCTATGGCGCGGATTGAGCGCGCTCCACGGATCCTGGAAGACCATCTGCATGCGCGCTCGCAGCGGACGGCACTCCGCTTCCGACAGATCGGTGATGTCCCTGCCATCGAAGACCACACGCCCCGAGGTCGGCCGGAGCAGGCGCAACACGGTGCGGCCGATCGTCGACTTGCCCGAGCCGCTCTCGCCGACCAGCCCGACCGTCTGGCCCGGATGGATCGCGAAGCTCACCGAATTGACGGCATGCACGACCTGGCCCTTGCCCACGGCGAAATGCTTGGTGAGATTTTCGACGGCGAGGATCGGCGCACTCATGGCTGATCGACCCGATGACAACGCGCCTGATGCTGCCCGGCGATCGTGACCCAGGGCGGCGACGTGGTGCAGATGTCTGCGGCCCGTGGGCAACGGGCGCGGTAGTGGCAGCCGACCGGCAGGTCGAAGAGATTGGGCGGCGGGCCACCGAAAATGCGCCCCGATCCGATCACCAGCCGCTCCGGCGTCGAGTCGATGAGATTGATCGTGTAGGGGTGACGCGGCTGGCGGAACACGGCGCGGGTGTCGCCCTGCTCCACGATGCCGCCGGCATACATCACGGCGACGTCGTCGCAGTAATGCGCGACCACACCGAGATCATGCGTGATGACGATCGCGCCGAGGCCGCGCGCGCGGACCATGCCCTGGATGAGGTCAAGGATCTGCGCCTGCACGGTGACGTCGAGTCCCGTCGTCGGCTCGTCGGCGATCACGAGCTGCGGCTCGTTGATCAGCGCCATGGCGATGAGCACGCGCTGCGCCATGCCGCCCGACAGCTCATGCGGCCATGAGCGCGCGCAACGCTCCGGGTCGGGCAGACCGACTGATGTGAGCATCGCGACCGCCCGCTTGCGTGCGGCGGCCGCATCGACCTGGCGATGGGCGCGATGCACGCGCACGAGCTGATCGCCGATACGCGCCAGCGGGTCGAGCGACGCACGCGGGTTCTGCACGATCAGCGCAAGACGATCCCCGCGCAGCCGATTGATCTCCGCCGGCGCCATCTGCGCGAGGTCCTTGCCCTCGAACCGGATCTGGCCGGCGACGATGCGCGCCGGCGGCTTGAGCAGACCCATGATCGACAACGCCGTCAGCGACTTGCCGGCCCCCGTCTCGCCGACGAGGCCGAGCACGCGTCCGCGCTCGAGCTGGAATGACACGCCGTTGAGCGCGCGCGCCTCGCGCATCTCGTTGTCGAGCGAGCGCGAGATGAAATGCGTGTGGAGATCCTCGACGGCGAGCAGCGTCATCGCGTCGTCTTGCGCTGGGGATCGAGCAGATCCTGCGCTCCGTCGCCGAACATGTTGAGTCCGAGGACGAGCACGATCAGCGCGCAGCCGGGGAACAGCGCCACCCACCATTGGCCGGTCACGATGAATTCCGCGCCCTGGCGGATCATCGCGCCCCACTCGGGCGTCGGCTGCTGGATGCCCACGCCGAGGAAGGCGAGCGTCGCGCTGATGCGCACGGCCCAGGCGGCGCGCACCGAGGTCTGCGCGATCGCGCCGCGCAGCGCATTGGGCAGGAGGTGAACGAACAGGATGCGCCAGGTCGGATTGCCCAGCGCGCGCGCCGCTTCGACGAAATTGCTCGAGCGCAGGGCCAGGACTTCGGCGCGCACGACACGCACGAAGATCGGCGAGTCGATCAGTCCGATCACGAAGATGACGTTGACCAGCGACTGGCCGGTGGCGGCGACGATCGCGAGCGCGAGGATGATGATCGGAAAGACGCGGATCGCATCGATCACGCGCATCATGATCTCGTCGAACAAGCCGCCGCGGTAGCCGGTCCACAGCCCGAGCGGCACGCCCAGCGACAGCCCGATCACCACCGACGGCACCGCGATGCCGAAGGCGTAGAGCGAGCCGTAGATGACGCGGCTGAACACGTCCATGCCGTTGCCATCGGTGCCGAACCAGAATCTTGCGCTTGGCGGCTTCAGCACTTCCGTCGGATAGGCGCGCACCGGATCATGCGGCATCAGCCAGAGATGGAAGATCGCGAACAGCGCGAAGAGCAGGATGATCCCCGCCCCGATCATCATCGTCGGACTGCGCCGCGACAATCCGATCAGGCGCTGAACGACACGCGCGGCGAAGCTCGGTCGCGGCCTGGCGGCCGCCGCGTTCATGAGAAGTTCCGCCGTCATGCTTCACCCGCCGCGCGCGGCTCGAGGAGGAAAGTGAGGATGTCGACAATCACGAAGACGACGACCGAGAACAGCGCCAGGAACAGCACGTACCCCTGCACGACGGCGAAATCGCCCGATATGATCGCGTTGAGTCCGTACTGCCCGAGCCCCCCCCAGGCGAACACGTACTCGATCAAGGACGCCGTGCCGACCAGCCCGGTGATCTCCGTGCCGATGAAGGTCACGACAGGCACCAGCGCGTTGCGCCAGACGATGCGCCGGACCTCACGCTCGGGCAGGCCGGCGGCGCGCGCCAGACGAACATAGTCGCGGCCGAGAACCTCCAACGCCATGGCGCGGGTCTGCTTGATGATCGGCGCCGACGCGATGATGGCGACGCACAGGACCGGCAGGACGAGCTGCCCGAAGGCGGAGCGCGCGGCCACCCAATTCGCGGTGAGCATGCCGTCGACGAGATAGCTGCCGGTGATGCGCGGCGGCGGCGTCGCCATCAGGCTGATGCGTCCCATTCCCGGCGGCGCCCAATCCAGCAGGAAGAAGAAGACGAAGAGCATCATCAGCCCGAGCCAATAGGTCGGGATGGAAAATCCGAGCAGCGAGACGAAGCGGCTGATCTGGTCATAGAGCCCATCGGCGCGAAACGCGGCGCGGAGCCCCACGGGAATCCCGATCAAGGCGCCGATCAGCACGCCCCAGAACATCAGCTCGACGGTCACGGGCACGCGATCGATCAGTTCGGAAAGGACAGGCTTGTTGCTCAGCCAGGACTGCCCGAGATCGAAGCGCGCGACCTTGCCGAGGTAGATGAGGAATTGCGCGAACAGCGACTGATCGAGGCCGAGCTCGCGGCGCACCAGCGCGAGTTCCTGCGCGCTCGCCGTCGGCCCCGCGAGCAGCGCGACAGGGTCCTGCCCGCCGATGCGCACCAGCGCGAAGGTGAAGAACAGCACGCCGAGCAGCAGCGGCACGGAGAAGAAAAGCCGGCGGGTGAGGAAGCGCGAGAGCGTCATGGTGGCGCGGCCCTCACCGCCCCGGCGATCGCGCCTCCGCGAGATCGCCTGTCCCTCCTCAAATCGAGGAGGGACGACTCAAATGCCTCGCCGTCCCTCCTCGGATGAGCAGGGACAGGCGCGCAATGCGCGCCGGGGCGGTGCGACGCGGCCCCGCTCATCCGACCTTGAGATCCGCCCAGCGCTCGTGGTCGTCGGGATGCGGCGTCCAGCCGACGATGTTCGTCGCCATCGCCTCGAACAGCGTCGGGTAAACGGTGAGCAGCCACGGCGCATCATCCATCCACACGCGCTGCGCCTCGCCCATCAGCGCGTAGCGCTTCTCGCGATCCAGCGTCTGGCGCCCCTCGTCGATCAGCTTGTCGACGACCGGAGAGGCATAGCGCGCGCGGTTCGACACGCCCTTGGAATGCGTGAGGAGATACATCGAATAGACCGGATCGAGGACGATCGGCCCGTCTTCGAAGGCGAAGAGCGGCATGTCCATCCTGTTGATCGCGCCGCGCGCGCGCAGATCCGCGAGCGTGATCCTGGTCGGCTTGGCCGTGATGCCCACGGCCTTGAGCTGGTCGGAGACCTGCACGCAGAGCGGCTCCTCCCACCAATATTCGTTGCCGTAGAGCAACTCGACTTCGAAGCCATTGGGATAGCCGGCCTCGGCGAGCAGCGCCTTCGCCTTGGTCTGGTCGAAGGGATATTTGAAATGACTCGGATCGTAGCCGCCGAGGAACGGCGGCACGATCGAGCGCGCCTCGTCGGCAAGATCGAAGAACACGGATTTCTTGATCAGCGCCCGATCGACCGCGTGGTTCATCGCCTGACGCACGCGCTTGTCGTCGAACGGCTTGATGCCGACATTCATGCGGATCGACGCCATCGAACGCCCGAAGGAATCCTGGACCTTGACGTTGCGATCGGTGCGCAGATCGACGACCTGCTGCGTGCTCGGCCGTTCGATCCACTGCACCTGACGGCTCTTGAGCAGCGTGAGGCGGCTGCCGGCCGAGGGCACGGCACGGAAGACGACGCGCTCGAAATACGGCGCGCCGCGGAAGTAGTTCGGGTTCGCCACGAACACGGCCTGCTCGTTGGGGCGCAGCTCCTGCATGTGGTAGGCGCCGAACGCCGCCGTGTTCTGATCGATCCACTTCAAGGCCCAGGGATCATCGGCCGTGATGTGCTTCTTGACCTCGGTCGTGTCGTAGATGCCCGGCGTGTAGAGCGTCAGCGCGTTGAGGAAGATCGCGCTCGGCGCCTCGAGATTGAACTCGACCTCGTATTTCGACAGCGCCTTCACCCCGTTGGGCACGACGTTCGAGACATTGGCGATGAAATTGCCGGTGCGCTTCTGCGCGAAGCTCTTGTTCCAGCCCCACTCGACATCGGCCGACGTCAGCTCGTTGCCGCGCGCGCTCTTGACGCCCTCGCGCAGCTTGAAGACGTAGCGCTTGCCGTCCGGCGAGACCGTCCAGCTCTCGGCGAGATGGCCTTCGATCTTGGTCGGATCGAGATAGGGCCGGCCGTCGCGCGTGGTGCGGCCATAGCGCGTCAGGCCCTCATAGCATTGCACCACGCAAGGCTGCGTATTGCCCTTGAGCGCGTCGCCGTCCATGCCTTCGGGCGTGCCCTTCTCGGCGACGATCAGCGTGCGCGTGGTCTGCGCCTGCGCCAATTCCGACGTGATCGGCAAATAGGCGCCGGCGGCAAGGCCGGCCGATGTAGCGACGAAGTTGCGGCGACGGATCTTCATGGTTGCCTCCCGGCTTTGCACGATTCGAACGGTTCTAACGGATGCTGCGATCGGCCGCAGCAATGGGAACGCGAAACTTCTCGGCGATCGCGTCGAAGAGATTGACCACGTCGTAGCCGTGGCGGATGCGACGTGCCGCGCCGGGGTCCTCCATCTCGATCTCCCAGCGCTTGCCGAAGCCCAGCGCCTTGTCGAGGCTGACGATGGTGCCGCAGAAGATCAGGACGTCACGGCGCGGCGCGCCGGGCACGCGCTCGCGGAAGATCCGCAGCACGTCGTCGGGATGCAGGAAGGCGGCGACCGGCACGTCCTGGTATTTTCGGCCATCGACCCAGCTACGCATAAAGCAATCGTCCCAACGCGCACGCATCGCCTCGAACGGCCACATGACGGGCGCCAGCACGTTCGGCGTGACCTGCTTGCTCCACGGGATCGACGTCTTCTCCAGCGCGCGATCGGTGTGGTCGCTCCCGACGCCGACATAGAGCTGATCGGCGAGCAGCAGCACGATCTCGACCTCGCCGGAGGAATGCGAGGATTGCGCCTCCGCCTCGGCGCCGGTGGTCAGGGCGTGAGTCGCGATCGGATAGATCCGCGGCGCCGGGATATCGAGCGCGATGCGGATGCCCTCCTTGGCGACTTCCTCCTGATGCGCCACGGCGGTCTCGGCCTTGCGCGTCGCGGAACCGAGATTGTACATCCGCGCCACATCGAAGCGACGCAGTGCGCTGCTCTTGCCATCGTCGATCGTCAATTCAACTCGCATCATCCGCTGCTGTCCTCGTGCGTCAGGTCGAAAGCTTCACGTCGAGCTCGGCGGCATCGAGCGCAACGGGATCGAGTCCGGGCCCGCGATGGCGCCGCCACATCCAGATACGCTTGAGCATCCGCCGCCCGGTCGCGTCGTCGGCATCTTCATAGCTGGCGCGACCATGGATGGTCTGCAAATTATTGGTGAAGAGCATGTCGCCGCGCTGCAGACGGAACACGTAGTGCAGCTCCGGCCGCTGCATCATCGCGTCGAGACAGTCGAGCGCCTCGCGCTGGCGATCATCGAGCGGCGCGCCGGCGAGCGCCATGCCCGGCTCGATCATCACCCGCGCGTAGTGAATGTGGATCTCCTCGCCACGCCGCTCGAAGACCGGCTTGACGATCGTCTTCGGTCCTGCGGGCCACGTGTGCAGATGCGGCGGCAGGAAATGAAAGGGCTGGTAGAGAATCTCCAGCAGATCCGGCCGCTCGGCCAACAGCGCGTCGTGCAGCGTCGCCGCCGCCGCGATCATGCTGTCGCCGCCGATGCGCGCGGCATGAACGCACCCGAGCGCGATGTAGCAGGGCGGCCGCGGCTCGAGACAGCCATTGTCCGTGTGCATCGCCGAGAGCCGGTTGCTCGCGCCGATGCGGGTCGGATCCCTGTTCACCGCGCCGCGATCGGTGACCGTGAACAATCGGCGATCCGCCGTCAGGCCTTGGCGGATCGGACGCCCGAGATAATTCGCGATCCCCCAAGCGACGATGCCGGCTTCATCGTCGCTATAGGGATCGAGATCGAGCCCGACGAGCGTGACGAGCCCGGGCCCGTCATCGAGCAGCGCGCGCAGCCGCGCGATCTCGCCGGCGAAGGACGGCAGCCGGAAATCCTCCTGCTCCACGGTATCGAGATCCATGCCATTTGCCCGGATCGTCGCCATCGCCGCGGCGATCTCCTGCTGCACGCAAACCGGCGCACGCCAGCGCAAGCGTGGCGCCATCGCCTCGATATCGGCACGCCGCCAGCGCCACCCCGCCTGGCTCGACGCGCGTAGCGGCGCGGAACCCTGCTGACGCCCGGCCCGTTGCAGCAGGTCGAGCATGCAATCTCCCCGAAATTCATGCGACCGGCGCGGTCGCGTCGCGAAACTTCTTTTAGCAATAACAAACCTTCGTTCAAATAGCGCAATCCATGGACCCGATACACGCCCCACGCGAAACCGACGTGCTGATCGTCGGCGCCGGCGCTTCCGGCGCCGCGGCCGCGTGGCGCCTGGCGATCAACGGCATCAAGGTCACCTGTCTCGAGCAGGGGGATTGGGTCGATCAGCTCAGCGCGCCGACGCTGGACGCGGATTGGGAGCGCAGCCGCCAGCGCGACTGGCATCCCAACCCGAATATCCGCCGCGCCCGCGCCGATTATCCGATCGATGACCAGAACTCAGCCATCCGGCCGCTGCTGTTCAACGGCGTCGGCGGATCGACGGTGATGTGGTCGTGCCATGCACCGCGCATGCAGCCGTCGGATTTCCGCATGCGCAGCCTCGACGGCATCGGACGCGACTGGCCGCTCTCCTATGCCGAGCTCGCGCCCTACTACGCGATCAACGAACGCATGATGGGCGTGGCGGGCGCCGCCGGCGATCCGGCGATGCCGCCACGCGAGCCGCGCGCCGCGCCGCCCGCTGCTCTGAGCCCGGCCGAGTTGCGCATGATTCAGGCCTTCGACCGTCTCGGCTGGCATTGGTGGCCCGGGGATGTCGCGATCAACACGGGCGGCGCTGCCCTGCCCGGCCTCTGCAATGGCTGCGGCCCCTGCGAGCTCGGCTGCCCCGCCCGCGCCAAGGGCTCGGCCGATCTGACCTATTGGCCGCCCGCACTTGCCGCCGGCGCACGGCTGGTGACTCGCGCGCGCGTCGCAGAGGTGACGCATGACCATGCCGGCCGCGCCGACGGCGCCGTGTTCATCGATCGCGGTGGCCAGCGCCGCCGCATCACGGCGCGCATCGTGCTCCTCGCCGCCAACGGCATCGGCACGCCAAGGCTGCTGCTGATGTCGCGCTCCCAGCGCTTCCCGAACGGGCTTGCCAACGACGACGATCTGGTCGGGCGCGGCTTGATGCTGCATCCGCTCGCGCGCGTCACCGGCGTTTTCAGCGAACGCATCGGCGGCCATCGCGGCATCGCCGCCGGTGCGATCATCTCGCGCGAATTCTACGAGGACGATCGACGGCGCGGCTTCCGGCGCGGGTTCAAGCTGCAGATCCTGCGCAGCCACGGTCCCGCCTTCGTCGCGCTCGGCAGCACCGCCGGCCGCGTCGCCTGGGGCCGCCAGCATCATCACCGCTTCGCCGAGATCTTCGACCACACGCTCGGCGTCTCCATCTGCAGCGATGATCTGCCGGAGCGCGAGAACAGGATCTCGCTGCATGAGACACTCACCGACAGCGACGGCCTGCCGGCGCCGCGGATGAGCTACCGCGTCGGCGTCAATACGCGCGCGATCCTCGATGCGGGGCTGAAGAGAGCGCGCGAATTGTTGAGCGAAGCGGGCGCGGCCGAACAGCACGAGACGCCGCTCATCCGCGACGCCGGCTTCCACCTCATGGGCACCTGCGCCATGGGCGATGCGCGCGCCGACTCCGTGGTCGACCGCTGGGGCGAATGCCATGCGGTGCCGGGGCTTTACGTGATCGACGCCAGCAGCTTCGTCACCGCGGCCGCCGTCAACCCGACCAACACGCTCCAGTCCCTGGCCCTGCGCACCGCTGATCACCTCGTCAGCCGTGCAAGCGGTGGAGGCTGAGCAGCGACCAGTCGATCGTACAAGAGCCGGCCGCGTCCCCTCCTGTCGCGGCACGCGATGGGGGCGCCCGAGCGAAGAGATGGCCGAATGCAGCGACCCGATCCCGCCGTCGAATGCATCCCAGCTATCGCGCACCGGCACGGGCGCCAAGATATTTGGATCGCGTATCTCATTCGAGGCGGGACGCTTCACTGTCGTAGCGGTGACGAGTGCCGGCGCCACCGCGGGCCGATGATTCTCGTTCAAGGGAAGCTGGCCGAGCCGGCGATCGGACTCGCCCGCGCGAAGTGGCTATAGATCGCCAGTGCAGATCTCCGGATACTCGACGTCCCGCCCCGTCCCTTTGCGTGCAGGGTGGACCGCGCATACGAGGTGATCGAATGAAGCGCTCCGAGTTCATCGCATTGCTCGCCGGCGCGACGGCGTGGCCGCTGGCGACGCGCGCGCAACAGCCGGCGATGCCGGTCATCGGCTTCCTTGGCGCCACTGCACCGGCCCCGGAGCTCGTCGCACCGTTTCTCTCGGGTCTGGCCGCAGCGGGCTTCAGCGAAGGCCGCAACGTGGCGATCCAATACCGCTGGGCACACAACCAACCGGACCGCTATCCAGTCCTCGTGGCCGATCTGCTGGGCAACTCAGTGGCGGTCATCGTGACGATCGGCGGAACCGTAGTGGCTCGGGCGGCCAAGGACGCGACAACATCCGTGCCGATCGTTTTCGAGGTCGGGGTGGACCCGGTGACGACGGGCCTCGTCGCCAGCCTCAACCGACCGGGCGGAAACCTCACGAGCGTCTCCATGCTCACGTACGCGCTCAACGCCAAGCGGCTGGAGATGTTGCACGAGATGGTGCCGAGCGCGGCAACGATCGCGGTTCTCATCAGAGACCCGACGAGCGCACAGGCCCTATCGCCCGAGGACGAGATCCGTTCGGCCGCAGCGGCGGCGGGTGTGCAGGCGCAATTCATTCGCGCCAACACCGAGCGCGAGATCGAAGCCGCCTTCACGATCGTCATCGAGCAGCGGATCGGTGCGCAGCTCGTCGGCAATGATCCGTTCTTCAACAGCAGGCGTGAACAATTGGTGGCGCTGGCGATGCGCCACTCGCTGCCCGCGATTTTCGAGTGGCGCGAGTTCACCGCGCTTGGCGGCCTGATGAGCTACGGGACCGACATATCGGATGTGCTTCGCCAACTCGGCGGCTACGCTGCCCGGATTCTCAAGGGCGCCAAGCCCGCCGATCTGCCGATCATTCAACCCACGCGGTTCGAACTGGTGATCAACCTCAAGACCGCGAAGGCGCTCGGAATCGTCGTTCCGGCGGCGATCCTCGCCCGCGCCGACGAGGTGATCGAGTGATGGAGCGGCGTGCATTGCTGCGGCTTGGGCCGGCGACGCTGGCAGCATGCGTCGTCTGGAACCGCGCGCTGGCGCAGACGAAGCTGCCGCGCATCGGCACGCTGCTCGACGAATTCGGCCGCGCGTTCGAGGAAGGATTGCGCGCGCTCGGCTATGTCGAGGGCGTCAACATCGTGATCGACCGCCGGGTGGGCGGCGGCGCGATGGACGATGTGCGCGCCCAGCTCACCGAGCTCGCGCGGCTCAAGCCCGACCTCCTGATCGTTCAGTCCACCGGCGTTGCTCTACTCGCTCGACAGATGGCGCCGGGAATTCCTCTGGTCGTCCAAGTGGGCGATCCCGTGGCGGCCGGACTCGCCGACAGCCTCGCACGGCCCGGGCGCGACGTGACGGGCATGGCGAGCATGGCG
>Ga0163144_10002082_pt1 | contig 46708 bp, 42 predicted proteins | sample OliLak19BULKMAT1_FD_123175 | JGI IMG/M metagenome (GOLD analysis project Ga0163144, IMG submission 123175) | Freshwater microbial mat bacterial communities from Lake Vanda, McMurdo Dry Valleys, Antarctica - Oligotrophic Lake LV.19.BULKMAT1 | ecosystem: Environmental > Aquatic > Freshwater >... | reverse complement strand
GGAGGCAGCGCGCCCGAGGCGGTTCTCCAACGACACCGCCAGGCGGCTGAGCAGGCCGTTGAGGATGATGTAGAGGATCGCGATCAGCAGGTATGTCTGCAGCGGGTTGTTGAGGTTCTGCTCGATGGTCCGCCCGGTCCGCAGCAGTTCCTGCGGGCCGGTCAGCACGATGGCCGCCAGCGAGGTGTCCTTGACGATGACGACGAGTTGGCTGATCAGGGCGGGCAGCATGATCCGGAACGCCTGCGGCAGTTGGACGATGGTCATCACCTGCCGTCGGTTGAGCCCGACGGCGAGGCCGGCCTCGACCTGGCCCCGCGGAACGGCGGCCACCCCCGCCCGGACGATCTCGCCGATTACGACGAAGTTGTACGCGGTCAGCCCGATCACCAGGTACCACAGCAGTGACAGGTCGATCCCGACCGTCGGCAGCAGTCGCGCGGTGAAGAAGATGAGGATGACCACGGGCGCACCCCGCAACACCTCCAGCACGATGACCAGGGGCGTGCGCGCCAGCCGCCCGGTCAGTAACCGGACGATGGTGACCAGCGTCCCCAGCACCAGGCTGAACACGATCGTCAATGCCGCGGCCTGCAGCGTCGTCGACAGCCCGAGCAGCAGCCGACGCCACACCGCGGTGAACTGCTCGTCCCCCGGCCAGAACAGCGGAGACCACAGTTCGGCGTCGAACTCGCCCTGCTCGTACAGTCGTCGGGCCGCCAGCAGGACCAGTACGGCGAATGCCGCGAGCACGATGAGCGACAGCAGCCGCGCCCGGCGCACCGCCCGAGGCCCGGGCGCGTCGTAGAGGACGCTTTCCGGTCGGACCGCCCCCCGGGTGCGCTCTCCGGTGCTCATCGCAGGATCGCCACCCGTCGCTCCAGCACACCGAGCAGCGCCCCGGCGGGCAGGGTGATCGCCAGGTAACCGACGAGCACCCCGACCAGCACCGGCGCGACGGCGTACCCCTGCGCGCTGGTCAGCCGGTTGCTGATCGAGAACAGGTCACCACCGACACCGAAGGCCCCGAGCACGGCGGAGTTCTTGAACATGGCGATGACGACGCTGCCCAGCGGCGGCACCACGGTGCGTAGCGCCTGCGGCAGGATCACCGAGCGCAGCGACTGGCCGAACGTCAACCCGATGGCCCGCGCCGCCTCGGATTGCCCGGTCGGCACGGCATTGATGCCGGACCGGACCGCTTCGCAGACGAAGGCCGAGCTGTACAGCACCAGGCCCAGCACCCCGAGCCAGAAGAACGGCGCGTTGAAGCCGAGCTGGGGCAGGACGAAGGCGGTGGTGAAGAGCATCACGGTCAGCGGCGTGTTACGGACCGCCAGGACGTACCCACTCCCGAAGGTCCGGAGCGGGGCGACCGGGGAGACCCGGCACATGGCGAGCACGGTTCCCCAGACCAGTGATCCGACGAGGGCGTAGAGGCAGATCGTCACCGACCGCCAGTAGCCCGCGACGAACAGGTCAAGGTTGTCCGTGACGGCGTCCACGTACCGGGTCTCCCGAGGTCATTCGTTCCTGCCCTCAGCTGCAGTCGTCGGCGGGCGGCAACTCGGGCTCGGTCGCACCCTCGATCTCACCCGCGGTGGAGGCCCACGCCTCGCCATAGCGACCGTCCTCGGCAGCCGCGGCCAGCGTGTCGTTGATGAACTCGCAGAACTCCACGTCGCCCTTGGTGACGCCGATGCCGTAGGGCTCCTCGGTGAACTCGTCCCCGACGAGGGTGAAGGCACCCTCGGACTGTGCGACGAGGCCCAACAGGATGACGTTGTCGGTGGTGACCACGTCGACCTGGTTGGCTGCCAGGGCTTCGGCGCACTTGCTGTAGACATCGAACAGCGTCAGCTGGGCCGCTTCGTCGCCCAGGTACTCGCGGATGTTCTCCGAGGGCGTGGAGCCGTCGACGGAACACACCCGGATGGCGGTGTCGGACAGGTCCTCGGGACCGCTGACGCGCTCCTCGTCGGAACGGACCATCAGGCTCTGCCCGGCGACGTAGTAGGGGCCGGCGAAGGTGATGCGCTTCCGGCGCTCGTCGTTGATGGTGTACGTCGCCACGACGACATCGACCTGGTCGGTCTCCAGTACCTCCTCGCGGATCTTCGAGGGTGTCTCGGTGTAGGTGATGCCGTCCTCGGGGATACCGAGCTCCTCGGCGATGATCTTGGCGATCTCGACGTCGAAACCCTCTGGCACGCCGTCGAGGTTCTGCAGGCCGAATCCGGGCTGGTCGAACTTGGTGCCGACCCGGATCGCGCCGGCCTCGGCGAGAGCGGCCATGGTGGAGCCCTCCGCGAAGTCGGCAGCGCCGCTCTCGGATGCGGCGTCACCGGCCTCGCTGGTCGCGTCGCTCGCGGCGTCGCCGACGGCGCCGCTGGCCTCGGTGGCGGCGTCCTCGACAGTCTCGTCGCCGCCACATGCGGCGGCGAAGAGTGCAGTGGTCAGAAAGGCGGTGCCGAGAATCAGCCGGGCACTGCTGGGTCTACTGGTCACGATCGGTTCCCTCCGGTTCAGTGTGTGAGGATCTTGGACAGGAAATCCTTCGCTCGGTCCGTCTTGGGGGTGGCGAAGAACGTCGTGGGGTCGGCCTGCTCGACGATCCGGCCCTCGGCCATGAACACCACGCGGTCGGCCGCCTTGCGCGCGAACCCCATCTCGTGGGTGACGACGACCATCGTCATGCCGTCGGCGGCGAGCGCCGTCATGACGTCGAGCACCTCGTTGATCATTTCCGGGTCGAGTGCCGAGGTGGGCTCGTCGAAGAGCATGACCTTGGGTTTCATCGCCAGAGCGCGGGCGATGGCCACCCGCTGCTGCTGGCCGCCCGACAGTTGGGCGGGGTACTTGTCGGCCTGGTCGAGGACGCCCACCCGGTCGAGCAGGGCGCGCGCCTGCTCGCGGGCCTCGCCGCCGGAGACCCTGCGCACCCTGGTGGGACCAAGGGTGACGTTTTCCAGCACAGTCTTGTGGGCGAAGAGGTTGAACGACTGGAACACCATGCCGACGTCGGCCCGAAGCCTGGCCAGCGCCTTGCCCTCCTGTGGCAGTTCGACGCCGTCGAGGGTGATCGTGCCGGACTCGCAGGTCTCCAGCCGGTTGATGAGGCGGCACAGCGTCGACTTGCCCGAGCCGGACGGCCCGATGACCACGACCACTTCGCTACGGGAGATGGAAAGATCGACGTCCTTGAGCACATGGGCCGCGCCGAAATGCTTGTTGACGCCGGAGAGCATGACGAGGGGCTCTCCGCCGGCCGATTCCACCCCTGGCCCAGGCATACCGGGCAAACTAGGCGGAGGGACTGTCCACGGCTACCCGGGGCAGGGGTGTGGTGGCCGTTCGTGACCGGATTGCAACCGGCGTAGTGGCGACCGATGTCCGCCGTGGGCGGGGCGACGACGCGTGACCCAAGCGGTGGGTCGAGTCAGCTGGGGTCGTCCAGCCAGGTCCCCAACCAGCGCTCCCGAGGGGCCACCCGGAAGCTGACCAGACGAGGCGGCCTTGCTCGGGGGTCGGTCCCCGGCGGCGGTCCCCAGGCCCCGGGGACACGCAGCGCCTGCTGAATCGCCAAGCACACCTCGGCCATCGGATCGTCGGATGACTCGGCGCCGGTGGCGGCCGGATCGTCGCGCTCCCGCAGGGCGACGCCGAGCTTGACGCGTTCGGCGATCTGGTCGCCGGATCGGCGACGGAATCGCTGGTATTCCAGCCGGCACGTCGTCACGCGCGGGTGGGCGCGGAACCTCGCCACCAGTGCCTGCGCCGTCCCCGTGTCGCCCACGTCTGTGCCGGCGTCGCGCACCTCCCATGAGGCCCAGACCGGCGACAGGGCGCTGCCGCCCCCGGCCGCACGGAAAGGCCCGCTGAGCAGGCACTGATGACCGCGGGCCGGGCGCAGCCGCAGCGCATCGCCGAGCACCGGGGCGTCGGGGGCCAGGTCTCGGACCAGGTCGACCAGGGTCGACGGGCGCGAGCCCTGGCGCGACAGCAACGATCTGAGCTCGGTACTCGGGCCGTCGCCGCCGGGAACGATCACCTCGGCGTGCACAAAGGCCAGGTCCTGCAAGGACAGGCACGTCACCGCCCTGATCTGGATACCGGCGGTGGCCAATGCCGCGGCGACCGCGGCGAAGGATCCTTGACGCGACGGGCCGATGACGGTGAGCAGGGCTGTGTCGCCGGAGTCGGGCTCCCACCCGAGCGGAGCGGCGCGCTCGTTCGCCTCTGCCGTCGTGCGCTCCAGGACTCTGGGATCAATTCTCTGCAGCACGATCCACTTGCCACTGATCGTCCCGTAGCGCCGGTCGGCCACTCGCAAGCCGAAGCCCCTGCGGCCGGCGTAATCGGTGAGGGATTGCAACAGCGTGACCCTCGCCCCCTCGTCGGCGCGGTCCAGGCCGACGGTCAGGCGCAGCGTGGCGCCACGGGCCAGGGTCGGGTCGTCGCCATCGACCGGGCGCCGCAGCTGCGCCGCGGAGAAGCCGGCAGACGGCGACCTGACGAAGGTGACGGGTAGAGCCGCCCGAACACCCGCGCACATGGTCGCCTCGGCCACGGCCTCGGTGAGGATCGCGGCCTGGCCGGCGGAAGGGTGCCAGCCGTCCGGGGCCATGGTCAGCAGCACGTCGAGCTTGTCGGCGAAGTCGAACAGGAAGTCCGGGTCCCCTGGTGAGATCCCCGACCAGGTCGTGTAGCGCCAATCCCCGGCGGAATCCTCGCTGACACCCGTCACCTCCGTGGTGCCGGCGATTCCGGCCACCCGGTGTGCCGGGGACACCCGCCGGGTGCGCAGATGCAGGGCCGTGCCCGCACCCTGCGAGCTGAACGTCTCGCCGAGTGACCAGGTCTTCGGTGGCCGGGCGGCAACTGCGGTCGACACCTCAGCAGCCGAGACGACGACATCGACCCGGGGGAAGACGTGGGAGACCTCGACCTCCACCCCGGGTTTCTCCGTTGTCCGCAAGGCGACACCGATCAATGAGGTCGGCGAGCTCCGAGCACTAGACATCGACGTCACCCGCCCGCTCCGCGAACGTCACCGAAGGTGGCGCGACCGCTCCCAACGGCGTGATCCGTACCTCGTTGCGAAGCCAGGCGGGTATCCCGACGTACGGCGGGACCAGCGTGGCGCTGTCGGCGAAACCCAGCAGCACGTGAGCGCCCGCGAGGGTCACCAGCAGGGCCAGGGCGCTGAGCGTGGTGAGGGCTGCCACCGAGTCAGCGGCCGGGACCGAGCCGGTGGGGCTGACCACGACCCACAGCGCCAGCAGGCTGTTGACGATGACGGACAGCCAAGCGATGCGCCGCGGCCAGCGGCGGATCCGAGACAGCACGCTCCTCCTGGGCGCGCGGTCGAACCGGCTGAGCAGGATGCCGGGGATCAGCAGCAGCAACGTGACCAGCACCTCCGACTGCCCCGTCCCCTCTGCCGCGCCGCCGTTGGTGGTGCCGAGTTGACCGGTGCCGACGTAAGCGGTGCCGAAGATCAGACCGGCCACCAGCAGCAGGTTCAGCGCAGTGAAGCCGAGCACCTGCACGGCCGCCGACGGACTGGAGTCCCCTAGTGAAAGGAAGACCGACGCCTTCACCTCCTGGTCGGACGGCAGCCCCAGACCGGTGGCGTGGCGGCGCCATTGGATGTGGCCGGCGCTCTCCCGCGGATCGTTGTCAAGGTGCAGGTCCTTTCCCAGCTCCGCTCGCGAGACACGTTCGAGCACGTAGCGGAGCGCGTCGGCGTCGGGACCGTCCGGCTGCAGGTCCGGACCCCCCGCCGTGCCTCGGACGAGGCGCTGGAATGACGAGACGAGCCGTTTGCCGCCCGGTGTCGTCCGTATCAGATCTGCCAGCGTGATCACAGCGCGGCGGGCTGTCGGAAACCGTGGGGGCGGCTGCGCCACGCGCTCGTGCAACCGATACAGGTAGCCGACGTAGTCGTTGAGATCCTCGGCTCGCCGTCGGCTGATCTCCGCGAGTCGAGACTGGATTCCTTCGGCTTCGAAGCGCGCCAACAGCCCCGCGTTGACCCCGAGGCTGGTCGGTGGCTCGAGCAGTCCGGCGAGGTTACCGATGTCCGCCCGCAGGACGTCCGCGGCGTTCTGGTCGGCGTCACTGACCATCATGAAATGACGGACCTCCATGTCATCCGGCACAGCCACCGTGACATGGAATGAGTCGACGTCCGCCGGGATGGTGGTGACGTACCGTGCGGTGAAGTCGCGCGATCGCAGCCACACGCGTGACCCCCTGGTCGGTGGCCGGGCGCCCAGTTCTGGGGCCTCGTAGGAGATCCGGAGCTGTCGGGTGGTCGACGGCAGCATGGCCAGGATCACCTGTTCAGTCGTCAGGGTGGCCAGCAGTCCGCAATACGCGTGCTCGGCGCCCCGCAAGCCGTCTCCCTCCTGGTCAAAGAGGGCGCGCAGGCTGTTCAAGGTCGTATTCCGGGGTGCCTGCTCAGTCCGGTCGGTGACCTCGCTCTGCTGTGGCCAGGAATTGCGGCCGTCTTCCACCAGCGCGAGCAACGCTGCCTCGAGCAGCCACCGCGAGACCCGATTGGGGCCACGTAACGGTTCGACCGAGGCGGCATCGTCGGTGTTGATGAGCAGCCTCATCAACTGGATCATTCCGGAGGCCAGCAGCCGGTTCGTCTCGCGACTCGTGACCCGGGTCAAGGATTTCCCATCGGCGTCGCGCAGCGACACCGGGCCCAGGGATTGCCGTGGGTGACGACCGATCGGTACCCACAACATGCGCTCGGAACGGGAATTGCGGCCACCGACGGTGAGCGCCCCCTCCTTCCCGTCGGGCAATTTGTCGACGTTCACGTCGATATCGATATGCCTTGCGATGTGGGTGGCGTCGACGAGTGTCAGTTTCTCGCGGACGCGATCGACATGTTCGAGCCGGAGCGCGGACTGGATGAGGTGCAGCCCCAGCAGACCACGGCTCGACCTCTCCGGCGGCGCCGTCGGCACCGGCAGCGCCCGGATCGCGGCCACCAGCAGTTCGCGCCCGCTGACCGGCGTATCGCCATGGCGGTGGTCGGACGGACCACCGAGCCCTCCCCTGGCCACCGAGTCAGCATAGAGCGGCCGCGGGAGCGTTTACGCTTCGGCGCAGGCCCTCTAGATTCACGTCATGGCGACCACCCTCATCACCAACGGCACCGTCATCAGCGCCTCGGGCGCGGTGGCACACGACGTCCTCGTCGACGGCGAGCGGATCGTCGCGCTACTTGCGCCTGGGACGCTGTCCGTGAGCGCCGACACCGTCATCGACGCGAGCAACAAGTACGTCGTGCCCGGGGGGGTCGACGTGCACACCCACATGGAGCTGCCGTTCGGCGGAACGTCGGCCTCGGACACCTTCGAGACCGGTACCCGAGCGGCCGCCTGGGGAGGCACCACGACGATCATCGACTTCGCAGTGCAGCGGGCGGGCGAGGACGTGCGCGCGTCGCTGGACGCCTGGTTCGCCAAGGCCGAGGGGCAGTGCGCGATCGACTACGCCTTCCACATGATCCTCGGCGGGGTCGACGAGGCGGCGCTGAAGGAGATGTCGAGCCTGGTCGCCGAGGGCATCACCAGCTTCAAGCTGTTCATGGCCTATCCGGGGGTGTTCTACTCCGACGACGGCCAGATCCTGCGGGCGATGCAGACCGCGTCGGAGCTGGGCGCGATGATCTGCATGCACGCCGAGAACGGCATCGCGATCGACGTGCTCGCGGCCCAGATGGCCACCCGCGGCCAGACCGACCCCAAGTACCACGGGCTGTCGCGGCCGGCGCTGCTGGAGGGCGAGGCGACCTACCGGGCGATCCAGCTGGCGCTCGTCGCGCAGAGCCCGGTGTACTTCGTCCACCTGTCCAGCTCCCAGGCGCTGACCGCGGTGGCGGCTGCCCGCAACGAGGGTCACAACGTCTTCGCCGAGACCTGCCCGCAGTACCTGTACCTGTCTTTGGAGGAGCACCTGGCCGCGGGCGGGCCGGGCAGCTTCGAGGGCGCCAAGTACGTCTGCTCCGCGCCGCTGCGCAGCCGGGTGGAGGGCCACCACGCGGACCTGTGGCGAGGCCTGCGCACTGATGACCTCTCGATCGTCTCGACCGATCACTGCCCGTTCTGCTTCAAGGACCAGAAGGAACTGGGGCGCGAGGACTTCCGGGCGATTCCCAACGGCATCGGCGGGGTCGAGCACCGGATGGACCTGATCTACCAGGGTGTGGTCACCGGCGAGCTGAGCCTGGCCCGCTGGGTCGAGACGTGCGCGACGACCCCGGCGCGGATGTTCGGGCTGTACCCGCGCAAGGGCGTCATCGCACCCGGTTCGGACGCCGACATCGTCGTCTACGACCCCGGGGCGCGGACCCGGATCTCGGTCGACACCCACCACATGAACATGGACTACTCCGCCTACGAGGGCTTCGAGATCGCCGGGCGGGTCGACACGGTGATGTCTCGCGGCAAAGTGGTCGTCGGCGGTGGGGCGTACCTGGGCGCCAAGGGTGACGGTCGGTTCCTCAAGCGGGGATTGTCCACCTACCTGCGCTGAGCCGCCGGTCCACAGGCATGGTGCCCGCCGGGCGGTGGCGGGGCGGGCGCTGCGCACGATGACGTCATGTGGGAATCCGAGGAGATCCGGGCGGCAGCCACGGCGGTAGACGGGGTGGCCGAGGAGGTGTCTCGCGTCGCCGCCGACTTGGCACGCAGCGGTGACGTGGATTTCCGGTCCCGCGCCGCCGACGCGTTGCGCGCCCGCCTGTCCGATCGGGCCGACGACCTGATGGTGGCCCGCCGCTCGTGTGACGACGCGGCGGCGGCACTGCGCGAGCACGCCGCGGCAGTGGCGCGACACCTGGCCCAGCTGTCGGACCTGGCGGGGGTCGGGCGGTGACGTCGGCGCACCGGTCGGTCCCGGGTCACGGTGTGTCGTCGGGGGACGAGATGACGGTCCGCGGCGGGGCGGGAGGGATCGCGGTGGCGCTGGACGACCTCGAGGCGACCGGGGGTGCGTTGCTCGTCTTGGCCGGGCGGCTGCTGTCCTCGTCGCAGGACCTGCTGTCCGTGGCGGCCGCCCCGGTCGTCGTGGCCTCGGTGGTGGTGGCGCCGGTATCAGGTCTGGTGGCCGAGCACGCCCTGGTGGGGGCGGCCGGGAGACTGGGTGCGCTGTCCGCTGAGCTGGGCCGGCTCGGGGGGCAGGTGCTGCTGGCGGCGGTGGTGTATCGCCAGGCCGAGGCCGCCACGGCCGCGGCGGTGGCACGCGCCCAGGACACCGTCGGCTTCGGGGTCGGGGTGGCCCTGGGCCTCGGGTGGGTGCTGATCCCGGTGAGCGTGGGCGTGGGGTGGGCGGCGGGCCGGGTGGTGGCCGGCTACGACGGGCCTGGCAGTGTGATTATCCGGACCGCCGTGCGACGGGCGGGCGACGTCACCGCTGCTGCCGGCGACGCGGCGGCCGATGCTCCGTGGCTGATGGCGGCGGCGGCCGGTGGGTCCGAGGACATGGTTGCCGGGGCCGCGGTCACCGGTCTCGTAGGCTCACCCATGGGCCTGTTGGCGCTGGTCACGATGGGGCCCGGCGCGTTGAGTGGGTCCCGCGAGGTGATGCTGCGTGGGCTGTTGCGGCACGGACCGCGGGTGGGTGTGGTGGACGACGGCGGCGGGGGCCGGGCGGTGGCGTTGCCCGCCGCGCTGCGACCGGACGGCCGGGCAGCCCGACCGCCCCGTGGCCTGGGCGACCTGGCGGCATCGATGGACGACGTGGGAGCACTGTCCACCGTGCCCCGCCAGGCCCAGCGCGATCCGTGGCGCGCCCGGGTGCGGGTATCCCGGGTGCAGCAGCCGGCGGGCGGTGACGCGTGGGTCGTCGTCATCCCAGGAACCCAGACCTGGGCGCCCACCGGTGGGGCCAACCCGAGTGACCTGACCAGCAACCTGGCGCTGCTGTCCGACAGCACGGCATCGGCCGAGGGGGCACTGGTGCAGGCGGCCACCGACGCGATGACCCAGGCGGGCATTGCCCCCGGTGACCCTGTTCTGGTGGCCGGGCACTCCCAGGGCGGTATCGCTGCCGCCGTCCTGGCCACCAGGGCGGACAGCCCGTTCACCATCACCCACGTCTACACCGAGGGCTCGCCGATCGCGGACCTCGACGTGCCGGACTCGGTGTCGGTGTTGGCGGTCGAGCACAGCGGGGACCTGGTGCCCAACCTCGACGACGGGCCGGGCACCAATCCGGACACCGCGACCTGGACCACCGTGACGGCGCCCGTTCCCACGGCGGCGCAGGTCACGGTTCCTGACGAGGCGTCGCTGGCGGCGCCGCTACTGGCGCACGAGTCCCGCAAGTACCAGCACACGGCGGCTGCGCTGGACCGCTCCGATCACCCGTCGGTGGTGGCATGGCGGGACTCGGCGGCGGTGTTCTTCGCCGGCCGCGGCCAGGTCAGCGAGTACCGGATGGAGCGGGTGCCCGATGAGTGAGCGGTCCGGTTCCGCGCACCAGAACCGTCGAGTAGCCGATGTCAACGACGGCGCAGTCCTTGGTGTCATCGGTGATGATTGCCCACGACTTTCCGTGCGGTGCCGTCCATCCACAGCCGGGCACGGTCCCCGTCGGGTGCCCCCACCACCCACCTGGCCATCGTCGCTGAGCAGTACCGCTAAACGGCACTGCTAAACGGCACTGCTAAACGGCACTGCTAAACGGCACTGCTAAACGGCGCTGACGACCGCTACGTCGTAGCGGGCGAAGGTTCGGTCCGCCGTAACGATGGGTATGCCCTCCACCTGTGCCTGCGCGATGAGCAGCCGGTCGAACGGGTCGCGATGGTGATCCGGCAGGTCCGCAACCTGAAGTACGTGCTCGGCGTCGATGGGCAACGGGTCCAGGGCGAGCTCACGAACCAGCCGTGCCGTCCACAAGCGCGGATGTGCATCAAGCCGCAGCTTGCCGATCTTCCACTTGATCGCGATCTCCCACGGGACCACGGCGGAGAGCAGGCGCACGGTGGACACCGACATCAGCATCTCATCGACGTCAGGATGCAGTGAGCGCCGGTCGGTGGCCCAGAGGATGGCCACATTCGTATCGAGCATGACCCTCACTCGAAGTGCTCCACGAACCACCCTGGCAGCTCGTCGAAGTCTTCGGCCATCGTCGCGGTGCCCTCGGCGAACCCGGGCCGGGGTGTTCGCCGAGGCTGGCACGGCACCAGCTGTACGAGCGGCTCTCCGGAACGGGTGATGACGACCTCCTCGCCCCGCAGCGCTCGCTCCAACAACTTCGAGAAGTGCGTCTTCGCCTCGTGCACTCCGAACTCGGCCACCGGTCAACCATAGACTAAGTCGGCGACTAAGTTGTCAGCGCGGTGCCGGGTCGCGGGTGCCGAAGTAGATGCCGACCACCACCGCAGCCAGCACGATCAGGCCAAGCAGCACGGCAACGGTGATCTTCCAGACGCTGTAGGGCCGCTCACCGACCACCTCCCCGGTGTTGGCGTTGACCATCACCTGGTACGTCTGCCCGGAGTACAGGTACGCCGCAATCCACACCGGCATGAGCAGCAGCTTGAACATGATCTCGCCGTAGCGGACATCCATCCGGTGCACCTGCTGCACGTCACCGCCGATGTCCTCGCGGCAGTCATCAGCGACGACCCGTTCCATGATGGCTCGGGCCTCGGTCAGGGCCGTGTCCGGTTCGACGTCGTAGCGCAGCGTCTGGTGCCCGGCCAGGTACCCGGGCTGGTAGGGCGTCACCTGCGTCAACGCCCACGGCTCCAGCTTCGCCAGCCTCTTGCGCTCGACCTGATCGGTGCCGATCACCAACACATCGTCGAACTCCCGCGACACGGTGCCGCTGGCCGGGTACCACCGGGTGCGCTGCACCTGCCGGGTCCGGGTCTGCGAGCGGCCGTCGACGACGACGGTGTACGTCTGGGTCTCCCAGTAGTGCTCGCCGCGCTGGCCGTCGTAGTCGGTCTCGGTGGGCGCGTCGAAGGTCCAGAACGGCAGGTAGGTGCCGGCCAGCGCTTCGGTGGTGGCGACCTTGCGCAGCGCTCCGGGCGCGAACCGGCGCGAGCGGATCCACTGCGCCACCGACTGCTGCGCCGCGGTCTTGTCGACGTTGAACGCGACGATGGCCTCCGGGGCGATGAGCGCCTCTCCGGCCACGTCTCGCACCAGCGGCGACCCACAGAACGGGCAGCGCCGGGAGACGTCGTCGCTCTCGGTCCTCGCCTTGCAGTTCTGGCACTCGAAGACGTGCGCCGCGGTCAGTGCCTTGTCCTTGACCGGCTCGGCGGTCCACGCCGCATAGGAGTGCTCGGTGACGGCCCGTCCGGTGTCGGGCAGGTCCTGCATCACGCCGCAATAGGGGCACCGCAGGGTCGTGGTGCCGGGGGCGTACTCGACCTGGGCGCCGCACCCGGCGCAGGGGAACGTCGAGGCCATCGTCAGGACTGTGGCGGCAGCGCGGGCGGCACGCTGGCCAGCACGGCTGTCACCTCCGGGACCTGCGCCGCAGCGGTCCACGACTCCAGCCCGGTGCGCCAGACCAATGTGGCGGCGGTCAGGGTGCCCGCGGTCGCCGCCGAGCGCAGGCCCGCGGTGTCCAGCGGGCCGACCTGCTGCCCGTCGACCCCGAGGTACCACTGCGGCGTGTCCTGGCCGGGCAACGGCGGCGGACCGGCGGGCGCGGTGGAGCCCGGGGTAGCGGAACTGGGCCGGTTGAGCGCCTCGGCCATCCGTTGCCCGACCGCCATCCCCATGCCGAGACCGACGCCTTCGCCCGCCCCGCCGCCGGGATTCTGCGCGGCGTCCTCGATGGCGTTGGCCGCCTGGAACTGGGTGTACCGGTCCAGATCGCCGAGCACACCCATCGACGTCCGCTTGTCCAGCGCCTCCTCGACCTCCGGCGGCAGCGAGATGTTCTCGATGATGAACGTCGGCACGGCGATGCCGACCGGCTTCAGCTCCTCGGTGAGGATGCCCGCCAGCTTCGTGCCGATGGCACCCTGCTGGGCGGCGAGGTCGATCGCCGGCACCCCGGCGGTGGCCAGCGCGGTCCCCAGGCGTCCGACGATCATCTGCCGCAGGTACTCCGAGACCTCCTCCGTCCGGAAGGCCGGGTCGGTACCGACCAGTTCCCGGATGAGTGTCGGGGCGTCGATGACCCGCGCGGCGAACGCGCCGAAGGCCCGGAGCCGCACCACACCGAACTCGGCGTCGCGCATCATGACGGGGTTCTGCGTCCCCCATTTCATGTCGGTGAACAGCCGGGTGGACACGAAGTACACCTCGGCCTTCCAGGGTGAATCGAAGCCGTACTTCCAGCCCTCGAGGGTGGCGAGGATCGGCAGGTTCCGGGTCTCGAGGGTGTACGTCCCCGGGGTGAAGGTGTCGGCGATCTGCCCCTCGTTGACGAATACGGCGGTCTGCGACTCCCGGACGACCAGTTTCGCGCCCATCTTGATCTCGTTGTCGTGGCGCGGGAAGCGCCAGACGATCGTGTCGCGGGTGTCGTCGAGCCACTCGATGATGTCGATGAGCTCGTTTCGCAGCATGTCCATCAGGCCCATGATCGGCACCTCCTCTGTCGCGGTCGGCGCAGCGCCGACGGTGGCCAGGCTAGCGGCGTGCCGGGGTCGCCGGGCATTCCGGCGGTGAAAACTCGTTGAGGTTGTCGCACCCCGGCCCGTAGCCTGGTCTGACCCCCTGCTCACACCGGACCAGCCACGAGCAGGCCGGTGCGCCACGGCATCGCGACACAGGAAGGCGCTGCCATGTCCCGAATACTTCGCCAATACTGGCGCCACCTTCGACATTTCCCGCACTACTGGGTGCCGATGCTCATCACGGTCCCGGCGGCCGCGGCGATCAACAACTTCGCGCTGGCCTACATCGTGGCCGGTGTCATCGACCGGCTGAGCCGGGGCACGGTCCCGCTGTCGCAGGTGTGGTCGGTGTTCGGCGACGACATCATCGCCTTCGCCGCCTGTGTGGTCGTCGGTGAGCTGGTGCTGTTCCGGCTCAACGTGCTGCTGCTGTGGACACTGGAGGCCAAGATGGTGCAGCGGCTCTACGACGACGCCTTCGACCACCTCACCAGTCAGTCCGCGACCTTCTTCTCGGACCGTTTCGTCGGGTCGCTGGTCAGCACGGTCAACAAGTACACCGGGGCATATGTCGTCGCAGCGGACACCGTCGTGTTCCAGGTGATTCCGTTGCTGGTCGTCATCATCGTGCCCATCGTGGTGCTGGGTCCGGTGGTCCCGCTCTATGCGGTCGGCATCGCCGTCGTCACGACCGTATTCGTCATCTTCACGCTGCTGAGCTACCGGCCGATCCAGCGGGTCGCGCAGGTGGAGTCCGAGGCGCACACCGCTATCGGCGGCCGGCTGTCGGACGTGCTGTCCAACGTCCTCGTGGTCAAGAGCTTCGGCCGCGAGATCCCCGAGCAGCGCGGCTTCAGCGAGCGCACGACGGCTCACCGGCGGGCCACCTTCCGGTTGCTGCAGCGGCATCTGTTGCGCGACTTCGGCTTCGGGTCGCTGTTGTCATTGCTGCTCGCGGTGACGCTCGCCACGATCCTGGTGGGACAGGCGTCGGGACTGTCGATCGGCACATTGATCGTCATGCTGACGTTCACACTGTCGATGTTCGGCAACCTCTGGGAACTGCCTCAGGTCACCAGGCACTACAACAGGGTCTTCGGGGACGCGTCGCCGATGATGGACCTGTACGCGGTTGCGCCCAGCGTCGTGGACCCCCAGCGGCCGGAGCACCCGCGGATCCAGGCAGGGCACATCGTGTTCGACAGCCTCGGGTTCACCTACCCGGGTGCCGGCCGTCCGCTGTTCGACGGCCTGTCACTCGACATCCAGCCGGGCGAGCGGGTAGGCTTGGTCGGACCCTCGGGGTCGGGCAAGTCGACGGTCACCAAGCTGGTGATGCGCTTCTTCGACGTCGATACCGGGGAGGTCCGGATCGACGGCCAGAACGTCGTCGGCATTACCCAGCAGGCGTTGCGGTCCCGGATCGCGTTCGTGCCGCAGGAACCGTTGCTCTTCCACCGGTCGATCGCCGAGAACATCCGCTACGGCCGGCCGGGAGCGACCGACGCCGAGGTGGCCCTGGCGGCGCAGCGGGCTCAGGTGCTGGAGTTCACCCAGGACCTGGACGCGGGTCTGGAGACGCTCGTCGGCGAGCGGGGCGTCAAGCTCTCCGGTGGGCAGCGGCAGCGCATCGCGATCGCCCGGGCGATCCTGTCCGACGCACCCATCCTCGTCCTGGACGAGGCGACCAGTGCGCTGGACAGCCTGAGCGAAGCCAAGATCTCCGCCGCGCTGGAGGAGGCGATGGCCGGACGGACGACGATCGCGATCGCCCACCGGCTGTCCACGCTGCGCTCGATGAGCCGATTGGTCGTCCTGGATCGCGGCCGGGTCGTCGAGGACGGGCCGCACGAGGTCCTCGTCGGCCTCGACGGTGTCTACGCGGCGATGTGGCACCGGCAGTCAGGCGGATTCGTCACTGTCTGACTTGGCGAGACAACGGTCCGGCGGGTGGATGACCTCCACCCGCCGGACTGCCGTTGGGCGTGGTGCGAATCGCGCGAGAAGGCAGAAGCGGCGTGCTGGTCGATCTGTTGCTCATCGTTCTGCGCCGATGACCGCCCACCGCGCCGTACGAGTGCGGGCCAGACCGAGCACGAGGCGAGCCATCATGAACGCCGTCAGCCCGGTCCAGATGCCGGCGATGCCCCAGCCGAAGATCAACGAAGCCCAGACCACCGGCAGGAAGCCCAGCAAGGCAGCCGCCAGCGTGATGGTCCGCAGGTAGGCCGCGTCCCCTGATCCCATCAGAACCCCGTCGATGGCGAACACGACGCCGCAGACCGGCTGCAGCGCGACGAAGAACCACCAGGCAACCCCGATCTGCGCCAACACCGCCGCATCCGCAGTGAACACCCGGGGCAGCACGCCCGGCAGGGCTGCGAAGCTTCCCGCCAAGAGCAGCCCGAACACCAACCCGTAGCCGGTGATGTGGCGCGCCAGCTGGACGGCCCGGTCACTATCGCCCGCCCCCAGCGCCTCGCCGACCAGCGACTGCGCTGCGATCGCCAGCGAGTCCAGCACGAGGGCAAGGAAGAACCACAGCTGCAGGACCACCTGATGAGCAGCGACCGTGGCGGTCGAGGTCTGCGCCGCAACCGCGGTGGCCGAGAGGAAGCACGCCTGCAGGGCCGCGCTGCGGACGACGAGGTCGCGACCCAGCACAAGCTGAGCTCGCATTCGGCGGAGGTCCGGCACCAGCGGCACTCGTTCACGCAGGAGCGCCGCAAGGAACAGCGCGGCCGCGACGCTCTGCCCGACCACGTTCGCGACCGCCGACCCGACCAGTCCCCAGCCCACCGGATAGACCAGGATCGGGCACAGCACCGCCGACAATCCGAAACCCACCAGGACGAATCGCAAGGGTCGGCCCGCCTCCTGGATGCCCCGCAACCAGCCGTTTCCGGCCAGCGACACCAGAATGGCGGGCACCCCCAGCAGGGCGATGCGCAGCCAGCTCACCGCCGCGTCGGCGACCTCGGCCGAACCGGCCAGCGCCCCGGTGATCGGCTCGGCGACGACCTGCCCGACCACGAGCAGCAGCAGTCCGAGACTCAACGCCAGCCAGGTGGCCTGCACCCCCTCGTTGACGGCGTCGGCGCGTCGGCCCGCACCGTGCAGCCGTGCCGCCCTCGCGGTGGTGGCGTAGGAGAGGAACACCGACTGGCTGGCCACCACCGCCAGCAGTACCCCTGCAACGGCCAGGCCGGCCAGGGGCACCGCGCCGAGGTTGCCGACGATGGCGGTGTCCACCAGCAGGTAGAGCGGCTCGGCGGCAAGGACGCCCAACGAGGGCAGCGCCAGGGCGAGGACCTGTCGCAGCGGCCGGTCGGGTCTCACTGGGCCATCGTCCCCGGCCTTGGCCGGGGTACGACGTCGTGGGCCCGCTCGACGGCTGCTCGATTGCTCGGGGTCGCCCCTTTGGCTAGTTGAGTGTGAACGGGTTGAGCACAGCGACGTCGAGGCCGGCGAGCGAGGCGGGATCGCGGGTCACGATCGTCAGTCCGTGCACCGCCGCGGTGGCGGCCATCAGGCCCTCGGTCGCGTTCAGTGACCATTGACCATTGAGCCGGCCCCAGCGGTCGGCGACCGCGACATCCACCGGTAGCACCCGGTCGGCGAACGCCGAGCTCAGCCCGTCCAGCCAGCTGTCCAACTGCCCAGCCGTGGCTGCGTCGGAACTGCGCAACCGCTCCGATACCGCCCGCAGCTCGACCAGAACCAGGCAGCTGAGGTAGACGTCCTCAGCGCGGACCCCTTCCAGCCACCGGGTCAGGCCGCCATCGGGCGTGGGCCTGCGCAGCTCCGAGACCACGCCGGTGTCCAGCAGGAACGCCACGATCAGCCCCGCGCCGACGGGTCCGGCAACGGCTGGTGGCGCAGGTACTCGACCAGCGTCATCGACTCACCGCGCAACTGCCGGTACTGCGAGATGTCGAGGATGACGGCGACCTCCTGGCCGTGCTTCGTGACGAACTGGGCCTTGCCGTCGATCGCGGCCCGCAGCACCTCGCTGAAGCGCTGCTTGGCCTCTTGCACCTGCCATGGCATGACGAACCCTCCTGTCCGGTCAGTCCAGGCTACGGATCGTGACAGCGGCGTCACCGTGGCGACGCGCCGATACGATCACCGTCATGACCACGCGGATCAGCCATCTCATCGACGGTTCGGACACTCCGGGCACGAGCGGTCGGACCTCACCGGTCTACGATCCCGCCACCGGGGCGCAGACCGGCGAGGTGGAGCTCGCGACCGCGGACGAGGTCGCCGTCGCCGTCGCGTCGGCGAAGCAGGCCTCTGCTGTGTGGCGCGAGGTATCCATCGCCCGTCGAACCAAGCTGCTGTTCGCGTTCCGGAACCTGGTCGAGGCCAATGCCGGCGAGATCGCCCGCCGGCTCACCGCTGAGCACGGCAAGGTGCTCTCCGACGCCGGTGGCGAGGTGGCGCGGGCGCTGGAGAACATCGAGTACGCCTGCGGCCTCGCCGAACTGCTCAAGGGCTCGTACTCCGAGCAGGCCTCGTCCGGTGTCGACGTGTATTCGATCCGCCAGCCGCTGGGAGTCGTCGCCGGCATCACCCCGTTCAATTTCCCGGCCATGGTGCCCTTGTGGATGATTCCCAACGCGGTGGCATGCGGTAACACCTTCATTCTCAAGCCGAGCGAGAAGGACCCATCGGCGCCGCGATTCATCGCCGAGTTGTTCCACGAGGCGGGCTTCCCGCCGGGCGTGCTCAATGTCGTCAACGGCGACAAGGTGGCCGTGGACGCGATTCTTTCGCACCCCGACATCGCGGCGGTCAGTTTCGTCGGTTCGACGCCGATCGCCAAATACATCTACGAGACGGGCACGGCCCACGGCAAGCGTGTCCAGGCGCTGGGCGGGGCGAAGAATCACATGGTGGTGCTCCCGGACGCGGATATCGACCTGGCCGCGGATTCGGCTGTCAGCGCCGCCTACGGCTCGGCCGGTGAGCGCTGCATGGCGATCTCGGTGGTGGTGGCCGTCGGTAGCGCTGCGGACCCGCTGGTCGACGCCATCCGGGCACGGCTGGACAAGCTCGTCATCGGGCCGGGCACCGATCCGGCCTCGCAGATGGGGCCGCTGGTCACGCGTCAGCACCGGGACAAGGTGGCGTCCTACGTGCAGGCGGGCTCGGACGCCGGCGCCACGGTCGTTGTCGACGGGCGCGAGCGCGAGTTCGACGGCGACGGATTCTTCCTCGGCGTCTCCCTGCTGGACGACGTGACCCCTGGCATGAGCGTGTACACCGACGAGATCTTCGGCCCCGTCCTCGGCGTCGTCCGAGTCGACACCTACGCCGAGGCCGTCAGGCTGGTCGAGGACAATCCGTGGGGTAACGGAGTCGCGATCTTCACCCGCGACGGCGGGGCCGCCCGGCAGTTCCAGCACGAGGTCGAGGCTGGCATGGTCGGGGTGAACGTGCCGATCCCCGTGCCCGTCGGGTACTACTCCTTCGGCGGCTGGAAGTCCTCGCTGTTCGGCGACAGCCACATGTATGGGCCGGAGGGCGTGCACTTCTACACCCGTGGCAAGGTCGTGACCAGCCGCTGGCCCGACCCTGCCACTTCGGCGGTCGATCTCGGGTTTCCGCGCAACGTCTGAGCCCCTGCTGTGGCCGGCGGGCGGGCCGCAGGCTCGGCCAGCGTTCGACTCAGCGGTTGAGCCCGGATTCGAGGGCATGTCGCCGGCGTAGGGGGACACCGGGGGTACCCCGAGCGATCACGGACACTGCTTCCGACGGCGACGTCTCAGAACGCCGGCTCGATCCTCCCGACGGGGCTGCCGTGACCGAGCACGGGACGATCGGCGAAGGCGTCCAGGGCGGGTGAGCTCACGCCCATCAGGGCGAGCAGCCTGGTCAGCACCGGGGCAACCGCCCGCTCCCCACCGTCCCCGATCTTCACCGCGACCGCCTGCCCGTCCGGCAGCGCGGCCGCCCACACCGCCTCGGCGCCGTCCTTGGCGATGGCCGACGGCACGGCTTCGAGGAACGCCGTGATGTCACGGCCGTCTCCGCCGACCATGCCCGGGTGATGACGGATGCTCGCGCTGATCCGGTGGCCCGGGGTGCCGTCAGCCCCGCGGGCCAGGTCGCCGAAGGCCTTCGCCAGGGCGGTCAGCGACAGGGCCGGAGCGGGGGCGCCGCACCCGTCGACGGCCATGGCTGTCACGTCGCCACCCGTCAGTCGTGCGATGCCGCCACGGATCGCCAGCTGAACCGGATGTTCGGGCGCCCGATACCCGGCGACCGGCCAGCCGTTGACCGTGCAGGTCGCCAGCATCCCCGCATGCTTGCCCGAGCAGTTCTGCAGCAACGGCCGCGGGGGTTCGCCGGCGGCGATCGCCCGGTGCCGCAGCGATGGCGTGAGCGGCCAGTCCGGCGTGTTGTCGAGGTCGGCCTCCGACAAGCCGTGACGGCCGAGGATTTGCTGGACACCCGAGATGTGGCGTGGCTGCCCACCGTGGCTGGCTGTCACCAGCGCGAGGAGGTCACCTGGCAGGTCGAGTCCGGCGCCCAGCATGGCGTGCAGCTGCAGCGGTTTGACTGCCGAGCGCGGCAGCAACGGGGAACTGACATCGCCCCATGCCGCCACGACGGCCCCCCGCGGATCGAGCACGACCGCCGAACCGCTGTGAAGACTCTCGATCATCCCGGAGCGGATCGTCACGGCCAGCGGCACATGACGGGGCGGGATCACGTCGTGACCGTATATCGCTCACGGGTCACTGCCCGAAACACCTCGCGGGTATGGTCCGTGACCATGGATTTCGGCCTGGTGCTGCAGAACGACCCACCGGCGTGGCGCGTCGTCGACCTCATGCGCCGAGCGGAGACGCTCGGCTTCGGCTACGGCTGGACATTCGATTCCCACGTGCTGTGGCAGGAGCCGTTCGTCACCTACTCGCAGATCCTCTCGGCCACCAGGAAGATGATCGTCGGGCCGATGGTGACCAACCCGGGCACCCGGGACGTCACTGTCACGGCCTCGTTGTTCGCCACCCTCAATGACATGTTCGGCGAGCGGACGGTGTGCGGCATCGGCCGCGGGGACTCGGCGATGCGGGTGCTCGGCCGCAAGCCCGGCACACTCGGCGAACTCGGCGAGGCGATGCGGGTCATCAAGGGCCTGGCCGAGGGCGGCACCGTCACGTACAACGACCAGTCGCTGTCGTTCCCCTGGCGCCGGGGCGGGTCCCTGCCGGTGTTGATGGCGGCCTACGGGCCCAAGGCGCTCGCACTGTGCGGCGAGCGGGCCGATGGCTTCATCCTGCAACTGGCCGATCCGGCGATTGCGGCATGGACCATCGGTGCGGTCAAGGCCGCCGCGGCCGCCGCCGGCCGTGACCCCGAGTCGCTCTACATCTGTGTCGCCGCGCCCGCCTATGTCGGCCCCGCCGCTGACCTCGCCCATCAGCGTGACCAGGTCCGGTGGTTCGGTGGCATGGTTGGGAACCATGTCGCGGATCTGGTGGCCCGATACGGCGACACCGGCGTCGTGCCGATCGCTCTGACGGACTACATCAAGGGCCGGCAGAGCTACGACTACGCCGAGCACGGCCGGGCCGGCAACACCCACACCGACTTCGTGCCTGACGAGATCATCGACCGGTTCTGCCTGTTGGGCCCGGTCGAGGCCCACGTCGCCCGGTTGCAGGAGTTGCGGGACCTCGGCGTCCACCAGTTCTCGATCTACCTGATGCACGACGACGCCGAGGCGACTCTGACCAGCTATGGCGAGAAGGTGATCCCCGCGCTGCGCTAGCCCCTCGGCGACCGCGAGTGCGAGTGATCCATCTCTCAATTGGCGTGTCGCTGGCCTTATGTCGATGATCGGGCACCCACAGTGACATCTGGCGTCTAGTGTCGCCGCCATGCGTTCGCTCAGTCCGACCAGCGGACCTCGTCCGCTCCTCGCGCATCCGTCACCGGCGACGCGGCCCGAGAGCAGGGTGCAGGCCACTCCGCGCGAGTATCCGGAACCCGCCGACGGTGAACACGTGCCGTCCGGTGCGTCGGAACTGGACGCCGCCCCGGTGGTCGCCGTCCCGACCACCCCTGCCGAGCTGGCCGAACGGCTCTCGGAGATGCTCGTCGAGGCGACCGACCCCGAGACCTGGGAATCGGTGCTGACCGGCGCCGCGCATCTCGCCGGTGCCCCCGGTCTGGCGAGCGCTGTAGCCCCCCTGATCGGCAAGGCCCGAGAGGCACTCGGCCGCGGGGAGGCCGGTGTGTGGTACCTGGAGCCCGAGTACGACGCGGCGCGGCTGGCGCTGGCACTGGCGGGTCGGGTCGTTGCGCGGCGCGCGCCGACCTGGGGTTGGTCCGACCACCGCAGGCACCGCGTCGACGAGGTGCTCGACATCGTCGGCGAGCGCCGCCAGGTGACCTTGCTCGCCACTCCCACCGGCGCCGAGGGCAGGCTGGAGGCCCACGTGCTCGCCGAGCGGCTGGCAGGCAACCGCGAGGTGCGGACAGTGGACGAGCACCAGGCCAGGTTGCGGCTGCCATCGCGCCGCCCTCCCGCGGCCACCTGGACCGTCCGTGCCGAACGGGGCAGGCAGGGCACGATCCTCACCCTGCACGAGGTACCCGTTGCGGCGTTCGTCGGCGTCCCCGCTGCGCGTGACCGGTTGTCGTGGCACGGTATGGCCAACCCGGTGCCCGCCGGCAGCCAGCGCGTACCCACCCGCGAGGCGGATCTGCTGCGCTGGGCCTCGCCCTACGAGGCCGACCGGTTCGATGCCTGGGCGGCCGAGCGACTGGCCCGCAACATCGACTGGTGGGAGGCCGACTGGGACGAGCGCCGGCTCTTCACCCGGCTGCGGACCACTCGCGAGTCGCCTGCGCTGCCCGGTCGCGTCCTGCTCGCCATCGGCCTGGCAACCAAACAGGCGTCGGCTCACCAACCCGCAGTCGCGGTCACCCGCAGGCTGCTGGACGCGGGCCTGCTCGGACCGCAACGGTTCGCTACCACGGTCGCCGAGCTAGCGCCGGTGCTGGATCCGGCCCGGTTGTCGAGGACCTTCGGTGCGCTGCGCGCCACTCACCCGTACGCAGTCACCAGCGTGTTGGCAGGAGCCTTGCCGTCGTTTCCGGTCGGTCAGCGGGGGCTGGGCGCGTTGATCGGGTTGTATGCCGACCTGATCGAGTCGATCGGCTGGTCACCCGCACCGCAGGCGCTGCGGTCATGGCTCGGCGCAATGCCGGACACCGGGCCGGCCGCGATGTCGGCCCAGCGAGCGCTGCAGGCGCTGACGATCTAGCGGCGAGGAGCCCGCGGTCAGCAGGGGGCGCTCTCCCGTTGCGGCGCCGTCGGCTGCTCGCCCATGGCGGCCGCGCGAGTGGCGGCCCGGGCGGCAAGCCAACCGAGTCCGATCAGGGCCGCGCCGATGGCGGGCGCCATCCACAGGGCCGGCGCCGCCCCATGCTGGTCGATGACGGCACCCGTGATCGGTGCACCGGCGGCCACCCCGACGAAGATCGCAACGGTCAGCCAGGTGAAGCCCTCGGTCAGGGCGGCCGGCCGGACCAGGGTGGCCACCAGGGCGTTGCCGCCGATCAGAGTGGGGGCGACGGCTAGCCCGACGACACCGAGGGCGATCCCCAGCCACACCTGGTTGTAGGCGAAGGGAACGAGCATGGTGGCGGCGCCCAGCGCGGTCGCGCTCCACGCGAAGCGGACAGGGGGGGAGGCACGCCAGGTACGGCTGCCGTAGAGCACGCCGCCCACCAGGCTGGACAGCGAGAAGACCCCGAGGATGACGCCGGCCATCGCGGGCGTCCCCGCGGCTTCGGTGAAGGCGACCACGGTCACGTCGACACCGCCGAAGAAGGCGCCCATCGCCAGTAGTACCAGGGCTAGAGGGATCATGCCGCTGGCCAGGATGACCGGCGCCCGCGTGCTCTGTCCCGCAGTCCTGGCACCGCGGCTGGGCGTCGGTTCCGAGGAACGCGCCGTGACGAACCCCAGCACTCCCACGCCGGCGGTCACCGCCGCGACGACGAGCGCCGCGGGTGGGGCGACGCTGACCGTGAGGAAGGTGGCGAGGACCGGTCCGGTGATGAAGACGACCTCGTCGATGATGGACTCCAGCGCCAAGGCCCGGTCCCACCCGCCGGTGCGCTCGGTGATGATCGACCAGCGGACCCGGCTGAAGGCTCCGAGCACCGGCACGGTTGCCCCAGCGAGCGCCGCCGTGACGAACAACGTCCACGTCGGCGCTTCCCACGTGGCCGCCAGTACCAGGCCGACCAACGCCGGGATGTGGATCGCTGTGCCGCCCAGGGCGACCCGGGACTGACCCCAGCGATCGGCCAGCCGTCCCAACATCGGGGCGCACACCCCCTGGGCCAGCGCCAGTGCCGCCGCCACGGATCCTGCCAGGGCATAGGAGTCCCGGAGTTGCGCGATCATCAGCACGGTGCCGATGCCGATCATGCCCTGTGGAAGTCGCCCTACGATCCCGGGCACCACGAACGAGAGCGCACCGGGGGTCTTCAACAGACCCAGATACGAGATCTCCTTCGGCCGTGCTGTGCCCTCGTGTGCCACACGCTCGACAGTAAAGCCCGCCTACGACAGTCCGCGAACGGGAGACGCGCCTTGTCAGGCGCCGGGTCATGGGTCGGGTCAGACGGAACCGGTCACCACGAAGGTCGACAGGACCTGGTCGAGTGCCTCGTAGTCGCGGTCGGTGTTGGCCTGGAACTGAACCGAGACGACGAACGCGCCATCCTCCGGCTGCGCGGCGACGATGACGTAGGTGGCAGTGGTACCGCCGCAGTTGGTGAAGACGTCGAACACGCCGGTGTAGAGCTGGTCGGAGTACGGCTGTCGGCCCTCGTAGGTGCACTGCTCCGCACCGCCGGCGCCGAGCTGGTCCAGCACATCGTCGACGGTGGACGACTGCACCAGGCCCGAGGAGGCGGTGAGGATCATCCCCGGCGTGTCCCAGCCGTTCGCGAACGCCTCCAAGCTGGTCGAGGCGCGCACGTCGACCCGCTGAATGCCGTCCTCACCCGTGTAGGGCGCGCCGTCGACGTCGGTCCATTCGTTGGGGACAGCGACGCTGACCGCACCGGTGTCGTCGGTGATTGTGGTGTACCCGCTGTAGGTGTCGGCGGCGCCGCCTTCGGTGCCGCCGTTGGTGCCGCCCAGCTCCTGGGCGAACGATGTCACCTCGACCAGTGGCTCACCGTTGAACTGGCCCTCCAGCACCTGGCTGGTGGCGAAGCGCAGCACCTCCACCTGGAGGACGTCGGTCGCCGAGCGGCTGCGCAGCACGTCGCAGTACTGGCTCATCGTGCCGTCAGTGGCCACGTTGATGTTCTCCAGCTGGGTGATGATGTCGCCCCCGGCGATGCCCACCGTGTCGGCCGGGGAGCCGGATTCAACGGAAGCCACCCAGATGCCGCTGGTGCCGTCCTCGCCCAGCACCGCCTGGCCGTTGATCCCCAGGGAGGTGACGTCTTCCTCGCCGAGCAACGTCTCGACGATGTCACGCGCCTCGGACTGCGCGATCGCGAACTGCTGGCGAGTCTCGGCGGCTCCGGCGTAGTTGACCCCGACCACACCGCCGGAGGCATCGACCAGCGGCCCACCGGAGTTGCCGGGGTTGATCGTCGCGTCGTGCTCCAGGACCTCGTCGACCGAGGCCCACGAGGTCTCGCCGTTCGCCGCGGCCTTGGAGATGATGCCCCTGGTCAGCGTGAACTCTGGATCACCCAGCGGGAAGCCGGCGGCGTAGACCTCCAGGCCGGTGTCGGCCTCCTCGGTCGACCACGACAGCGTCGGGTACCCATCGCCCTCCAGATCGATGACCGCGAGGTCCGAACACTCGGACACGCCCAGCACACGCGCGTTGACAGGCTCTGAGTCACCGCCGACAAACACCTGCAGGAACGCCGAGCCGGTCACCACGTGATTGTTGGTGACGGCGATTCCCTCGGGGTCGATGATGAAGCCCGAACCCGCTCCCGCGGAATTGGTCTGCTCGCCCAGTTCGGGATCGACGAACGTACCCTCCGCCACGATCTGGATGGTCGCTGCCTCGACCGCATCGAGGTTGCCGGCGCCGCTGTTGGCCGCGGCGGACGACGGTGCGGCGCTGCTGTCGCCGGAGGGGTCGTCACCGCCGCCGAGCACGACGCCGCAGCCGCTGAGGGCGAGACCGCCACACACCATGAGGGCCACCGGCGTGAGCCGGTTCAGCCGGGGAGGGGGCAAGGAGGGCATCTGGGCTCCCAAGTGATCGGCGACGTCGGCGTGGTGAGCGGAACGTAGCAGCGCGGGCAGCCGCGTGGAACGAACATCCAGCCAGCGTGACCAGGCAGTTATAAACGCCGCCCGATCCGCAGCGAGGCGCCCGGAATTCGGCGACACTCGGTTCATGCGGCCCTATGTCGTGCTGAGTGTCGCCATGTCGATGGACGGCTACATCGACGACACGTCAGCCCGTCGCCTGCTCCTGTCGGACGAGGCGGATCTGGACCGGGTCGACGGGCTGCGCGCGTCCTGCGACGCGATCCTCGTGGGCGCGGGGACGGTGCGGGCCGATGACCCACGGCTGCGGGTGCGCTCGCCGGAGCGCCGGAGGGAGCGGATCGCCCGCGGCCTGCCCGCCACCCCGATGCGGGTGGTGCTCGGCGGGCGGGGTGAGCTGTCGGCGTCAGCTCGCGTGTTCGCGGCGGCGCCAGGCGCCCGGCCCCTGCTGATATTGCGCGGGGAGGCACTCCAATCGGCGCGGCAGCGCTTCTCCGGCGTGGCGGACGTGGTGCAGACCGGCCCCAACGGTGATCCTGGAGAAGTGCTGACGGAGCTCGCGAGCCGAGGTGTCCGGCGCCTGCTCCTCGAGGGTGGGACCACTGTCAACACCGCCTTCTTGGCGTCGTGTTGTGTCGATGAGATGCAGGTCGCCGTGGCACCGGTGCTCGTCGGGGAATCCGGCGCGCCCCGCCTGGCTGCCGATGCCGAGTATCCGTGGCGAGCGGACCGCGCCCGGCTGCTGGACGTTTCGGCCGTCGGCGACATGGCGGTTGTCCGCTGGGGTCTGAGTGAGCGGGCGAGCGCCACGTGATCGACACCGATCACGAGTGGTTGCTGGCGGCCATCGAGGAATCACGGCTGTCTCCTCCGGTGAAGACCGCCTTCGCGGTGGGCGCGATCATCGTCTCGGGTTCCGGGCAGGAGTTGGCCCGTGGTCACTCCCGGCAGAGCGACGAGCGCGACCACGCCGAGGAGGTCGCCCTCGCCCGGCTGCGCCAGTGTGCAGACCCGCCGAGTTTCGAGGCGGGAGCCACGCTCTACAGCTCGCTGGAACCGTGCAGCCAGCGCCGGTCCCGGCCCGCAACCTGCACCCAGCTGGTGCTGGAGTCCGGCATCAGGCGGGTCGTCATAGCCGCGCGGGAGCCGGACATCTTCGCTCATTGCCGGGGGGTGGAGATGCTCCACGCCGCAGGCGTCGAGGTGGTGGAACTGGAGGAGATGGCGGGCCTGGTCCGGGCTGTCAATTCACAGTTGGACTGGCCCGCGACGGCCCGTCACTAACGCGCGTCGGCGAGGAACGCCTGGACCTCGCGCACCACGAACGCGTGGTCCTCTCGTTGGGGCAGACCGGAGACGGCGATCACTCCCACCACTCCCACCCGCCGGATGATGACCGGGAATGCGCCACCGTGAGCCGCGTACTCGCGGGGGTCCAAGCCGGAGTCGGCCTCGAAGGACCCCCCGGAGGCGCGGAACGATTCCCCCACCCGCAACGAACTCTGCGAGAAGCGCTCCACGACCCGGCACTTGCGCGCCAGCCAGGCGTCGTTGTCCGGCGACGTCCCGGGAAGTGCGCTGTGGAACAGCACCTGCCCGTGGCGCCGCACCGTGATGGCCAGCGGCATCGTCTCGCGGCGGGCAGACTGGGTCAGTTGCAGGCCCAGAGCGAACGCGGTCTCGTTGTCGAAGTACTCGAACTGCAGCATGGCCTCCTGAGTCGCCAGTTCGTCCATCGAACCGCGAGGAGGGGATGACGGTGTGCTCGGCATGAGCCGAAGCGTGCCAGACCGACCGGTCCCACCCGATGCCGATCTTCGACTCAAGCCACTGGAGATAACGGCCGACTGTCAGAGGGTGAATGGCCATGAGCGTTACCGATTGGTGACCCGCAGCGACTTCGACGGGTTGGTCTCCGCCGTACTGCTCCGCCATCTGGACATGATCGACGATATCCTCTTCGCCCATCCCAAGGACGTTCAGGACGGTGTCACCGAGATCACCGACCGGGACATCATCACCAACCTGCCGTATGCAGCTCAAGCCAGGCTGGTGTTCGACCATCATCACAGTGAGCTGCTGCGCGCCGGCACCGTGGCCAAGAATCACATCATCGATGTCTGGGCGCCGTCGGCGGCGCGCGTCGTCCACCGGCACTACGGCGGGGCATGGGCATTTCCCAGCGTGTCCGAGGAGGTCATGTCGGCCGTCGATCGCGCCGACTCCGCCGACTTCGAACTGGACGACATCCTCTATCCCACGGACTGGGCCCTGCTCAGCTTCATCATGGACAGTCGCACCGGGCTCGGCCGATTCAGGGATTTCCGCATCTCCAACTACCAGTTGATGATGCGGTTGATCGATCTCGTCTTCGAACAGGTGCCGGTCGAGAAGATCCTCGCCGACCCCGACGTGGCCGAGCGGGTCGACCTGTTCCGCCGGCAGCACGCCGCCGCAGCGGAGCAGTTGCGTCAGGTGGCCTCGGTTCGCGGTGACGTGGTCGTGCTCGACTTCCGGGCCGTCCCCGAGATCCACGCCTGCAACCGCTTCCTGGTCTATGCGCTGTTCCCCGACCTCCAGGTGTCGGTTCACGTCCTGCCCGGCAAGCAGGGGGCCAACACGGTCATCGCCGCCGGCAAGTCCATCATCGACCGGCAGTCGAATGCCGATATCGGCCGGTTGATGTTGGGGTACGGCGGCGGTGGTCACCGCAACGCCGGAACCTGCCAGGTGGCACATGGTGGCGTCTCGCGCGTACTGGACGAGATCGTGGATGCGCTCAACGAGCCGGCCAGGCTGCGCTACGGCTGACCGGAGGCCAAGAACCCGCCGACGACCATGGCCACCGCGATCAGCGTGATGCGGAACGCGCCTTTGCCGGGCCCGCCTCGCAGCGTCACCGCCGCCGCGGCCGTCGCGAGCAGTGCGCCTGCGATGAGCACGACCGTGCCGCCCATGCCGGGCCGCTGCGGCCCGATCGGCAGTGCCGCTGCAGCGAACAGGACGAAGACCGCCATCGCGATCATCGAACGTCGCGGACCCAGCCGTTGCGGCAGCCCTCGGACACCCGTCAGCGCATCCGCCTCGCCGTCGCCCACCGTGTTCGCGAAGTGCGCGGCCACGCCCAGCGCCGCGCCCGCGACGAGCACGGTGACGTGCGGCCACTGGCCGGGTGACGCGGCTGTGGAGGCCACGGCCGGGAGCAGTGCGAAGGAGACGACGTAGGGCACCGGGCTCGCCGGGGTCGATTTCAGGCGTGCGTTGTAGGCCCAGGCGGAGGCGACGGCGACCAGATGCACCAGGCCGGGCACCACGCCGAGGGCGAGGGAGACCCCGACACACGTGGCCGCCGCCGCCAGCGCGGCGACCCCCACCACTCCTCGGGGCACCAGGCCAGCGGGAATCGGCTTGTCGGGCCGGCCGGCGGTCGTGTCGCGGGGGGCGTCGACCCAGTCGTTGCTCCAGCCGATGGACAGCTGGCCGACGAGCAGGGCGGCGGCCAGCACGAGGAGGGTCGGCAACGGCAGGTCCACGGCCAGCGCGCCGTAGGCCGTGCCGAAGGCCGTCACCGCCAGGGAGGGCAGCAGGTGACACGCCTGGACCAAGCCCGCCAACCACCGCACGGCATCACCGTAGGGCGCGGCCGTCAGGTCGGACGCTTACAGTCAGGACATGTCGAGCATCGCCGCAGTGCGGGGCGTGCTGCCCGAGCATGTGCACACACAGGAGGAAATCACTTCGGTGATGGCCGAAGTGGTCCTCGGCGGGCAGCAACACCGCCGCGCTGTGATGGAACGGCTGCACCGCTCGGCGATGGTCGGTACGCGGCACCTTGCGCTGCCGCTGGCGGCCTACCGCGACCTCGACGGTTTCGGAGCGGCCAACGACGTGTTCATCGATGTGGGCACTGCTCTGGGGGCCCGGGCCGTCGGCGAGGCACTGGCCGCGGCCGGCCTGGTGCCCGCGGACGTCGACATGATCATGTCGGTGTCCGTGACCGGCATGGCTGCACCGAGCCTGGATGCCCGACTGGTGCCACGGCTCGGCTTACGACCCGACGTCAAACGGGTGCCGGTCTTCGGGCTCGGCTGCGTGGCCGGTGCGGCCGGTGTCGCCCGGCTGCACGACTATCTGGTGGGGCACCCCGACGAGGTCGCGGTGCTGCTGTCCGTCGAGCTGTGCTCGCTGACGCTGCAGCGCGACGACACCTCGATGGCCAACCTGGTGGCCAGCGGGCTGTTCGGTGACGGGGCCGCGGCGGTGGTGATGGTCGGCGAGCGCCGTGCGATGGCGATGGGCCTGGACGCTGCCGGTCATCGGCCGACCGTGCTGGACTCCCGCAGCCGGTTCTACCCCGACACCGAGCGGGTAATGGGCTGGGACATCGGTGGTTCCGGGCTGCGGATCGTGCTGGACGCGACCGTGCCTGACGTCGTGGAGAAATACCTTCGCGACGACGTCGACGCCTTCCTGGCCGACCATCGCTTGACGGTCGCCGACGTCGACACCTGGGTGGCTCACCCCGGGGGGCCGAAGGTGCTGCAGGCCATGACCCGCGCCCTGGACCTCGGCGACGATGCGCTGGCTGTGACGTGGCAGTCGCTGGCCGAGGTGGGCAACCTCTCCTCTTCCTCGGTGCTGCACGTCCTGGAACGCACGCTGGCCAGCGGCACGCAGACTCCCGGCATGCCCGGGATGATGATGGCGATGGGGCCAGGTTTCTGCGCTGAGCTCGTGCTGGTGCGCTGGTGAGCACCACCGTCTGGTACTGCGCGCTGGTCGCGGCGGTGATACTCGCGCGATTCGTCGAGTTGGGTGTGGCGCGGCGGCACCGGGCGTGGGCGGTGGCGCGCGGCGGGGTCGAGACCGGCGCGGCGCACTACCCGGTGATGGTTGCCTTGCACACGGCGCTGCTGCTGGGCTGCCTGGTGGAGGTGCTGGTGGCGGACCGGCCGTTCCTGCCGTGGTTGGGATGGTCGATGCTGGGGCTGCTGGTGCTGGCACATGCGCTGCGCTGGTGGTGCATCCGAACGCTGGGGCCGCAGTGGAACACCCGGATCTTGGTGGTGCCCGGGCTGCCGCTGGTCACCGGCGGGCCCTACCGCTGGCTGCGGCACCCCAACTACGTCGCGGTGATTGTTGAAGGGATCGCGCTGCCGCTGGTGCACAGCGCCTGGCTGACCGCCGGGTTGTTCACGATCGCCAACCTCGTGCTGTTGTTGGCGGTGCGGATACCGGCGGAGGAGAATGCGCTGGCCGCGGTGTCGCGGCCCGCCGTAGCAGCGGGGTGGGATGCCAGGTGAGGACGTCCTTCGACCTGCTCGTGGTGGGTGCCGGCCCGGTCGGCTTGGCCACGGCCATCGAAGGCGCGCTGGCCGGGATGCAGGTGGCGGTGATCGACCCGCGCCAGGGATCGGTGGACAAGGCGTGTGGTGAAGGGTTGATGCCCGGGGCGCGTGCCGCCCTGGACCGGCTGGGTGTCGAGGTGGCGGGGTGGCCGTTTCGTGGGATCCGCTATGCGGATGCGTCGGTGGGGGGTGAGCGCCAGGTCACGGCCGCTTTCCGCCGCGGGCCGGGGCTGGGGGTGCGGCGTACCGAACTCTCACGCGGGCTGGCGGCGCGCGCCGCCGCGCTGGGCGTCGAGCGGGTGTCGGCGCGGGCCGGCGTCCCGGTGCAGGGCGACGGCTGGGTGCAGGCGGCGGGGCTGCGCGCCTCGTGGCTGGTGGCGGCCGACGGGCTGCACTCCCCGATTCGACGGGCCCTGGGGTTGGAGGCGCCTGCCGTCGGTACCCGGCGGTTCGGGTTGCGGCGGCACTATGCGGTTGCGCCGTGGGCCGACGTGGTCGAGGTGTACTGGGCCCACGATGCCGAGGCGTACGTCACCCCGGTGGATGCCGACACGGTCGGTGTAGCGGTGCTGTGCGGTGGCGGGGGCGGATATGACGAGTGGTTGGACCGGTTCCCGGCGCTGCGGCAGCGCGTGGCCGGCGCGCCCGTGGCCTCGACGGTGCGCGGCGCCGGGCCGTTGCGGCAGCGGGCGACGCGGCGGGTGGCAGGCCGGGTGTTGCTGGCCGGTGATGCGGCCGGGTACGTCGACGCGTTGACCGGCGAGGGGATCGCGGTCGGTCTGGCGGGTGCCCGGGCGTTGGTGGGGTGCCTTGTCGCGGGCTCGCCGGAGTCCTACGAGTCGGCGTGGTGGCGGGTGTCGCGGCGCTACCGGGTGCTGACCCACGGGTTGCTGTGGTCGGCGCAGCAGCGGGTGGTGCGCCGAGCGATCGTTCCAGCCGCGCGGGCGATGCCCGCCGTCTTCGGCGCCGTCGTCAACCGCCTCGCCTGACGCCGCCTCTGGCCCTTTATGACCGCGCCCCTCTCTCGCCCCTATCACCCGGCCCATCCCACGCCATTGATCAAGGCCGGCGGAGGGTCTCGGGCATCCGGATGGCGGCGACACCGGCCACGGCGAGCACCAGCGCCGAGCAGCCGAAGGCCAGCGGGTAGCCGCTGAGATCGGCCAGCGCGCCGGCAGCGAGCGGGCCGACGATGGCGCCGAGGTCGCTGGCCATCTGGAACACCGCGACCCGCGAGCCGCTGCGCCCGATGTCGCCCAGCACCGCGCCGGGGGCGCTGGCCAGGAACGCGGCGCCGACCCCGAAGCCGGCCATCGCCACGGCGGCCAGGACGAGTCCGGTCGCGCCCGTCACGGGCACCGTCAGCAGCGCGACCGCCGCCGCCGCGAGCCAGGACCCGGCCATGATCGCCGGGCGGCGGCCACGGGTGTCGGCCACCCGCCCGGCCCAGCGCAGCGCGAGGGCCTGGGCGAGAGCGCCACCCAGCAGCACCCCGCCGGCGATGCTCGCGGTGCCCCCGATGTCGGTCACGTACAACGTCACCAGTGAGTTGCGCACCCCGAACAGCATCCAGCCCACCCCGATGTTGGCGATCATCGCCACGACGAAGGCGGGGTTGGTGAAGAAGCTGCGGGCCTCGCGCAGCCGGGCGGTGCTGGACATGGCGTTGGCGGCCACGTCGGCGCTACGGGCGGCCGCCGATGTCGGCGAGGGCAGCAATGCGGCGGCGACGATCGCCGCCAGGACGAGGAACGCGCCGTACGTCACGAACGGCAGCCACGGCGCGATGTCGGTGAGGAAGCCGCCGATACCCGGCCCGATTGTGCCGCCCAGCAGGAAGCCGCCCTGGAACGTGGCGGTCGACCGGGCTCGAGCGTGCTCCGGCGCGATCCTCAGCAGCAACGAGAAGGCCGCGACGGTGAACGCGGCGGAACCGACGCCGCCGACTGCGCGCAGCAGGACGAACAGCTCGAACGAGGCTGCGAAGCCTGCGCTGCCACTGGTGACCGCGACGGTCAGCAACCCGGCGACGAGGACGGGGCGCTCGCCGAATCGTTCGACCAATCGCCCACCGAGGGGACCCGAGATAAACCGGGCGAAAGCGAAGGCGCTGACCGCCAAGCCCACAGCAGTGCGGCCGACACCGAAATCAGCCGCGAACAGGGATATTGCTGGTATCACGATGCCGAAGCCAAGCGCCACCACGAAGGCGACCGCGGCGAGCATCCATACGCCGCGTGGAATTGCCGTGGCGTCGCCCGAGGCGGCCCTTTCTGGCATCTGACCTGGTGAGGACGCCACAGGTGCCACCTCTTCTGATGTGTGGGACGGGCCGTGGGCGAGCATAAGCGAGGTATCAGCCCTAAGCGACGGCACACTCTTACACGACATATAACGTAGAGTGGTACTTCGACTACGCAGCGCGATTGAACTGGGTTAGCGTGCAGCCCGGACCCCAGAAAGGGGTCGGTCGCAGAGCGCGGAGGAACACGTGAATCCAGAACCAGAGGCGCGCCGCCTGAAGCGCGCTGCCCCTAGACGACGCACCATCGCGGCCATCGCGGTCGGTGCGCTGGCCATCGGAGGCCTGGCAGTACTGCCCATCACCGGGGCACTGGCCGGTGTCAACGACGTGGTCTTCAGTGTGGCGACCGGCGCATCGGTGCCCCCCGTCGTGGTCACCGCGTACCCGGTGGACGCGACCGGCATCCCGGTGCCGGGTGGCACCGTCAAGACGCTGACCGGTTCCGCCGCGAACCCGTCCGTGCTGAGCACGGCCGCCGGTGCCGGTGCCACTACACTGACCGCCGCCACCCGTTACAAGTTCAAGATGACAGCCGCCGGTTTCCAGAGCCGCTGGCTCGTCGGCACCAGCGCCACAGCGGCAAACGTGCAGACCCTGACCACGACCGCCGGCAACTCCTTCACCGGTGCCACCCTGTTCCTCAACGCGCTGGGTACCGACGAGTTCAACTTCGGCTCCCAGACGATGGTCGCGGCCGGCGCGACGGCTTCCACGGTTGCGGTCACCTCGGTGCTCCCGATCAACAACGACGGGACCGTCGGCACCGGCGACCCCGCGGTCGGCCAGAAGGCCCGGGTCACGGTCACGGTGACCGCACCCAGCCAGTCGCCCACCGGCTTCGTCACCCTCGACGGTGGCACCACCTTCACCGCTGACGGCTCGCAGACCGCCGTGCTCAGCGGCGGGACGGCAACCTTCGATGCGATCGTGACGGCAGCGGCTGGTTCGACCGCATCAATCATCGTGAGTTACAGCGGTGACGCGAACGTGGTGCCCGGCACGGTGACCAAGTCCAACCAGAGCGTCGCAGGCGGGGCCGGCACCCTCAGCGGCCAGACCACCGGCGCAGGCGCCACCGCGGGTGTGACTGTCACGGCCTACACCAACCCGGTCACCGGCACCCCGGTCGTAGCCAGCTCGGCGACGACGGACGCGACCGGCAACTGGCGGCTGACCCTGCCCAACTCACCCACCGAGGGTTACAAGCTGCGGTACTCGAAGGCGGGCCTGATCCCGGAGTGGGAACTCACCGCGGCAGGCGCGAACAACGGTCTGTACTCCTTCGCGACCGGCGGCAACCTCGTTCTGAACTCGACAGCACCCACGGCCATCGCCGAGCAGCTGGACGCCGTCGGCGCCACCGCTCCGGTCATCTCGGTCGCCACCAGCCCGTCACAGCCCCGCGTCGGCCAGGTCGTCACCTACACCGTCACTGTCACCGGCGCGGCCAGCGTCGGCGCTGTGAATTTCAGTGACGGCACCGCGGCTGCGGCTGCGGCCGTCAACGGTTCCGGCGTCGGCGTGCTGACCCGGACGTACACGACCACCGGCCTGCAGTCCTCCACCATCACCTGGTCCGGTGACGGCACCCGCGCCGCCGGTTCGCAGGGCGTCACCGTCAACGTCGAGCCCGGCGGCCTCATCACGGGCACCGTCAGCAACGCGGGCGGCGTCGTCAACGGCGCGACCGTCGGCATCTACGACGCCAACACCGGCGCGCAGGTGGGCGTCAACCAGACGACCGCCGGTGGCGGCATCTACGAGCTCGCGGTGCCGGACGGCAATTACAAGGCCCGCTTCTTCGCAGCGGGTCACATCGCCGAGTGGAACCTCGACAAGCCGACGTTCGCCGAAGGCACGTCAGTCAGCGTCGCCGGTGGCGCCGCCACCGTCAACGCCACGCTGGTCGCCTGGGGCGCCACGGCGACCCCGACCGCCACGGCCGTCCTGACCCCGACCACCCCGGTCGTCGGTCAGCCGTTCACCGCGGTGGTCACGATGAACCCGGCCACCGCCACCGGCACGATCGTGGTGGCGTTGCCCACCGCGCTCGGTCAGAACACCGCCGTCAAGCTGGACGCGGCCGGCAAGGCCACCGTCACGTTCCCGGCGCTCGCCGCCGGTGCCGGCCAGAACCTGATCGTCACCTACAGCGGTGACACCACGTTCATCGGCGGCAACATCACCGTCGCGACGGTGACCCCGGTGGCCGCCACCCAGACGGTCATCACCTCGAGCATCCCCACCTCCCGCTCGGGTGTCGACCCGCTGATCAAGGCGACTGTCCGTGACTCCGCCGGAGCCCTCGTGACGGGCGCCGGCGTGGTGACCTTCAAGAAGGGCACCACGACGATCGGTTCCGTTGCCACGGCCACGGGTGTGGCCGCGCTGTCGGGGGCCCTGACCATCGGGACCGCCGGCATCACCGAGGGCGCCAACGTCATCACGGCTGAGTACGCCGGAGCAGCGGGCTTTGCGCCCTCGACCTCGGCGACCTTCAACCAGACGGTCGTCAAGAACCAGGGGCGCCTGACCACGGTCAGCCCGTTCCGCGTCCTGCAGCCGACCGCAGTTGCCTCCGCCACCAGCAGGGACATCACGTTCACCAGCATCCCGACCAACGCGGTCGCGGTGCAGCTCAACGTCACCGCATCCGGGGTCAACGCCAACACCTTCCTGTCGGTCTGCCCCGGCGGGACCCCGCTGGCCACCTGCAAGCTGACGTCCAACGTCAACAGCGCAGGACCGGACACCCGCAACTTCGCCATCGTCGCCCTCGGTGGCGCCGGCACGGACACCGTGACGGTCTACAACAACGCGGGCTCGACCCTGGTCAGCGCCGATGTCTATGGCTGGGTCATCGACGCCGCCGGTACCGACGGCTCGCTCTCGGTGTACTCGCCGGCCCGCTTCGGCGACGCCATCCCGTTCGGCCCGGAGTCGGTCTCGACGGTCACGTTCGACGACGTGCCCGCCGGTGCCACCGCGATCGCGCTGAACGTCACCGTTGCCGGCGTCACGGGCAACACCTTCATCTCTGCGTGCCCCGTCACCGCCACCACGACGGTCTGCAAGGAGAAGTCGATCATCAACAGCAACGGGCGTGACATGGCGAACTTCGTCATCGTCCCGCTCAGCGGGCCACAGGGTAACAAGGTGAAGTTCTACAACAACGCCGGAATCGTCAGCCAGCTGCTGCTCGACGTCGCCGGTTACGTCGTCGGAACGCCCAGCGCCGTCTCGAACGGTCGATTCCAGGCCGTCGCCCCTGTCCGTGCCATCGCCCCGACCACGGTTCCGGCCGGCACGTTCGCCAACGTGACTCTGACGGGCGTGCCCGCCGGAGCCACCGCGGTAGCCATCAACCTGACGGCTGCCGGCGTCAACGCCAACACCTACTACTCGATCTGCCCCGGCAACATGCCGGATGCGACCTGCAAGATAACCTCGGTGCTCAACAGCGCCGGGCCGGACACCGCAGGCTTCGTCATCGTGCAGCTCGGTTCCGGCAACACCCTGAAGATCTACAACAACGCCGGTAGCCCGCTCGCCATCGGCGACGTGACCGGCTGGGTCATCGGCTGATCCAGCCCGTGACAGGCACCATCGGACACACCAGCACCACGTAACGCGCACGACGCACCTGCACCATCAGGGCCCGGGTCCGGTCGGCACACGCCGCCCGCACCCGGGCCCTACCCATGGCGGATCGATCATTGACGAGTGCGGCGGCCAGCCGTCACGATGCGCTCCACCCGCGGGGTACGCCTCGCCGACTCGCAGCGAGGAGCCACATGCCGCACGACCAGGCGCCGCTCTCGGTCGAGTACCTGCGCGCCGCGGTCGAGACCGGCGCGATCGACACCGTCCTCGTCGTGATGACCGACATGCAGGGCAGGCTGCAGGGCAAGCGCATCCACGGTCGGCACTTCCTCGACGACGTGCTGTCCCACGGCACCGAGGCGTGCAACTACCTGCTGGCCGTCGACGTCGACATGAACACCGTCCGCGGGTACGAGATGTCGTCCTGGGAGCGCGGTTACGGCGACTTCGCCCTCGTGCCGGACCTGACGACGCTGCGTCTCGCGACGTGGCTGCCGGCGACCGCGATGGTGCAGTGCGATGTGCTGTGGCTGGACGGCGTGACACCGGTAGCGCCGTCGCCGCGGCAGGTGCTGCGCCGCCAGGCCGAGGCTGCCGCCGCCCAGGGGTTCGACGTGCTGGCCGCCACCGAGCTGGAGTTCCTTGTCTTCGAGGACAGCTACGAGGCCGCCTGGGACGACGGGTACCGAGCACTGACCCCGACGAACCGCTACAACGTCGACTACTCGATACTCGGTACCACCAAGGTCGAGCCACTGCTGCGAGACATCCGCAACCACATGGACGCGGCGGGCCTCGTGGTGGAATCCGCGAAAGGCGAATGCAACCTCGGCCAGCACGAGATCGCCTTCAAGTACGCCGACGTCCTGCGCACCGCCGACCAGCATTCGGTGTTCAAGACCGCCGCCAAGGAGATCGCCGCAGCGCACGGCCGCTCGCTCACGTTCATGGCGAAATACGACGCCCGCGAGGGAAACTCGTGCCATATCCACATGAGCCTGCGCGGGACCGACGGATCGGTGGTGTTCGATCCCGGGGGCCGGACCGGGAATCGCGAGACGCGCACCACGACCTTCACGAGTTTCGTTGCCGGGATTGCGGCGACGCTGGCGGAATTCACGCTGCTGTACGCCCCGGCCATCAATTCCTACAAGCGCTTCGCCGAAGGCTCGTTCGCGCCGACCGCGATCGCCTGGGGCGAGGACAACCGCTCGTGTGCGCTGCGCGTGATCGGGCACGGTCCCTCGCTACGGGTGGAGAACCGGGTGCCCGGTGGTGACGTCAACCCCTATCTCGCACTGGCGGGGATGCTGGCGGCCGGCCTGTACGGCGTCCGCGAGGGGCTGGAGCTGGGGCCTGCGCTGCAGGGCAGCGCCTACTCCGCCGACCTGCCCAGGGTGCCCGCCACCCTGGCCGCGGCGCGGGACCTGTTCCACGATTCGTCACTGGCGCGCCGGGCGTTCGGGGACGACGTCGTCGATCATTACGTCAATGCCGCCGACGTCGAGCTCTCCGCGTTCAATGCCGCGGTGACGGACTGGGAGCGGGTGCGCGGCTTCGAGCGGTTCTAGCGACCTTGTGGATGACGGAAACGGGACAAGGCCCGGATCCGGCACAGTGACGGTATGACCCTGAGGAGGGATGATGGCCGCTGTGATGACACAGCCGTGGGACCGTTCGCTGACCGCGGACGACTTCTTCGCGATCCATACCCCCGATGACGGGAACCGGTACGAGCTCATCGACGGTGTCATCGTCGTGAGTCCGTCTCCATTCGTGCCCCATCAGTCGGTCCAGATGCAGCTGGTGAGGTGTCTGCTGCCACGCTGTCCTGACGATCTGCGCTTGTTCGCTGCGCCACTGGACGTCACGTTGTTCAACGACACAGTGGTCGAACCCGACCTGCTGATCGTCCGCGCGGAGGATGCCACCGGGGACCGGTTGGCGGGGGTGCCCGTGCTGGTCGTGGAAATCCTGTCGGACTACAACCGGGGCCAGGACCTGTTGCTCAAGCGCAGTAGGTACGAACGGGCCGGCATCCCGGCCTACTGGATCGTCGACCCCCGGAGCCTGGAGATCAAAGTTCTGGAGCTCGGCGGCGATGGCACCTACGCCGAAGTGGTTCACACAGATCTCGCTGCTGCCCCGCTCCAGCTCGACAAGCCGTTTCCCGTCACGCTCCGGCTGGCGCGCTGACCACATGAGTGTCACTCGCGAGGTCGTCAACCCCGCCACCGAGGCGATCGTCACCACCGTCGAACATCTCGACGCTGAGCAGGCCGACGAAGCCATCGCCGCCGCCGCCGCCGCCGCCCCGGCCTGGCGGGCGGTCACCCCCGCCGACCGTGCCCGGTTGCTGCGCCGCTTCGCCGACATCGTCGACGCCCACCTAGACGAGCTCGCCGCACTGGAGGTCGCCAACTCCGGCCACACCATCGGCAACGCACGGTGGGAGGCCGGCAACGTCCGCGACGTGCTGCTCTACTACGCCGCCGCTCCCGAGCGGATGTGCGGGAGGCAGATCCCCGTGGCGGGCGGCATCGACGTCACCTTCCACGAGCCGATCGGTGTCGTCGGCGTCATCGTGCCGTGGAACTTCCCCATGCCGATCGCCGGCTGGGGGTTTGCGCCGGCCCTCGCGGCGGGCAACACCGTCGTCCTCAAGCCCGCGGATCTCACCCCGCTGACCGCGATCCGGCTCGGCGAGCTGGCGCTGGACGCCGACATCCCACCCGGCGTCTTCACCGTGCTGCCGGGCCGGGGCTCCGTCGTCGGCCAGCGCTTCGTGGACCACCCGGCGGTGGGCAAGGTGGTCTTCACCGGCTCGACCGCCGTCGGCCAGGCCGTCATGGCGGGCTGTGCGGCCCAGGTCAAGCGGGTCACGCTGGAACTGGGCGGCAAGAGCGCCAACATCGTCTTCGCCGACGCCGACCTCGAGCGGGCGGCGGCCACCGCGCCCTACGGCGTCTTCGACAACGCCGGCCAGGACTGCTGTGCCCGCTCGCGGATCCTCGTCGAGCGCTCGGTGTACGAGCGCTTCCTCGCCCTACTGGAACCGGCCGTCGCCGGCGTCGTGGTCACCGACCCCACCGATGCCACAGCCGAGATGGGGCCGCTGATCTCCGCCGGCCAACGCGCCACGGTGCGCGGCTTCGTCGAGGACGCCGAGGAACTCGTCGACGTCGCCTTCCGCGGGTCGGCGCCCGACGGGCCCGGCTACTGGTACCCGCCCACCGTCGTGCTTGCGAGCTCCCCCGCCGACCGGGTGTGGCGCGAGGAGGTGTTCGGGCCGGTCGTCGCGGTGATGCCTTTCGCCGACGAGGCGGAGGCGATCAGGCTGGCCAACGACAGCGACTATGGGTTGTCGGGGTCGATCTGGACCCGCGACGTCAGCCGCGCCCTGCGGGTGGCGCGGGGCGTCGAGGCGGGCAACCTCTCGGTGAACTCGCATTCCTCGGTGCGCTACTCGACGCCGTTCGGTGGGTTCAAGCGCTCGGGCCTGGGCCGTGAGCTCGGCCCGGACGCCCTCGACTCGTTCACCGAGGTAAAGAACGTCTTCATCAGTACCGACTGACCGGCTACCCCACTCCAGAGGACGCCCAGTGACTCGATTCAGTGACCGTGTCGCCGTCATCACCGGCGCCGCCAGCGGCATCGGCGCCGCCACCGCTCGGCGGCTCGCGGCCGAGGGCGCGCGAGTGGTCGTCGTCGACCTCAACGCCGAGGCAGGCACGGCCCTGGCCGAGGAGATCGGCGGCCTGTTCGTCGCCGCCGACGTCACCAGCCCCGCGGACAACCAGCGGATGTACGCCACCGCCGTGGCGGAGTTCGGGCAGGTCGATGTCGCCTTCCACAACGCCGGGATCTCCCCGCCCGGCGACGACTCGATCCTCGACACCGACCTCGCGACCTGGCTGCGGGTACAGGAGGTCAACTTGACGTCGGTCTACCTCGGGTGCCAGGCCGTGCTGCCGCACATGCTCGACCGGGGCAGCGGGTCGATCATCAACACCGCGTCGTTCGTCGCCACGCTCGGCGCCGCGACCTCGCAGGTGTCCTACACCGCGTCCAAGGGTGGGGTGCTGGCCATGACCCGCGAGCTGGGCGTGCAGTTCGCCCGGCAGGGGGTCCGGGTCAACGCGCTGTCGCCCGGACCGGTGGCGACGCCGCTGCTGATGGACCTGTTCGCCTCGGATCCGGAGCGGGCGCAACGGCGGCTGGTGCACGTGCCGCTCGGCCGTTTCGCGCGGCCGGAAGAGATCGCGGCCGCTGTAGCGTTCCTGGCAAGTGATGACGCGTCGTTCATCACCGCCGCCAACTTCCTGGTCGACGGCGGGATCACCGGCGCTTACGTGACACCACTATGAGAGAGACGAATCGTGACTGACCTGCCCCGCCCGATCATCGGCATCTCCGCGTACGCCTCGCGCGCGCAGTGGGGGATCTGGGACTCCGACGCCGTGCTCTTGCCTCGCGCGTACGTCTCGTCGGTCGTCGCTGCGGGTGGCATTCCGGTATTGCTGCCACCGGTCGCGGGGATGGTGTCGATGGTCGACCGGCTGGATGCCCTGGTGCTCTCCGGCGGCCCGGACGTCGACCCCCACCGCTACGGCGTCACGCCGGGCGACAACGCGCAGGTGCCGGCGCACGACCGCGACGAGAGCGAGACGGCGTTGCTGGCGGCGGCGCTCGCGGCGGGCCTGCCGGTGCTGGGCATCTGCCGCGGCATGCAGCTGATGAACGTGGCGCGCGGCGGCACCCTGGTGCAGCACCTGCCCGACGTGGTCGGCCACCAGGAGCATTCACCGACGCCGGGCGGCTTCGGTCGGCACGAGGTGAGCGTGGCCGCGTCCAGCAGGCTGGCGCAGGTGCTCGGCCGCACCGAATTCGCCGTGCCGACCAACCACCATCAGGCCATCGACCGGCTGGGCAGTGGCCTGGCCGTCACCGCCCGGGCCCGGGACGGCATCATCGAGGCGGTCGAGGACCCGAGCCTGCCCTTCTGCGTCGGCGTGCAGTGGCACCCAGAGGTCGCCGACGACACCGACCTGTTCGCGGCCCTCGTGGCGGCGACGGTCGAGGCTGCGAGCCTGGCCCGGATCTGATCGGGCCAGGTCGTGGTCGGGCCCCGTCCTGATCGTGCGGTTAACCTTCGGCAATGGCGCGCTACGTCGAGGTCCACCCGGACAACCCGCAGGCTCGCTCGATCACCCAGGCGGTCGACCTGATCCGCAGCGGGGGCCTGGTCGTGTACCCCACCGACTCGTGTTTCGCCTTCGGCTGCCAGATCGGCAACCAGGCCGGGTTGCAGCGGATCCGTGCCATCCGGAGCCTGGACGATCGTCATCACTTCACGCTGGTCTGCCGGGACTTCGCCCAGGCCGGACAGTTCGTGAAGGTCAGCAACTCGGTGTTCCGGGCGGTGATGGCCTCGGTGCCGGGCCCGTTCACGTTCATCCTGCCCGCCACGGGGGAGGTGCCGAAGCGGCTCGTGCACCCGAAGAAGAAGACAGTCGGTGTCCGGATCCCCGACCACCCAGTGGTCCGCGCGCTACTGGCGGAACTAGGTGAGCCGATCCTGTCGAGCACGCTGCTGCTGCCGGGCGATGACGAGGTGATGACCGACGGTTGGGAGATCAAGGAGCGGCTGGACAACCAGGTCGACATGGTCATCGATTCCGGCGAGTGCGGCATCGACGTGACGACCGTCGTGGACCTGTCCCAGGACGAACCCGAGATCGTTCGGTTGGGTGCCGGCGATCCCGCCCGCTTCCAACCCGCACCGAAGTGACCGATCGTGGGGTATCGAAGCCCCCGACCCGCACGGAAGTGACCGACGGTGGTTCGAGGAAGGGCTCGGGGGTGGGGGCGTGCTACATCGCCGGGTGCCGGGACGGCGTTGACGAGGCCGGTCACCCCGCGGCCGTCCGTGCGCTGTTACAGCGCCGTACCGAGGGCCTGGTGTGGGTCGACCTCGCCGGTGAGGACGCCAACTCCTTCGCCGTGGTCGCCGAGGAGTTGGCCATTCACCCGCTGGCCATCGAGGACGCCGCCCACGCCCACCAACGAGCCAAGATCCAGCGGTTCGACGGCTCGACGTTCCTGGTGCTGCGGCCCGCCCGATGGCTGCCCGACAAGAACGAAGCCGAGATCGGTGAGCTGCATGTGTTCACCGCGTCCAACGTCGTGGTGACGTTGTCGCGCGGCGTCACCCCCGACCTGGCCGCGATCCGCGTCGACCTGGAGAGCGACCCGCATCGGCTCGCGCTGGGCCCGCTGGCCGTGCTGCACGGCATCCTGGACTGCGTCATCGACGACTACGCGCCGGTCGTGGCCGGTCTGGAGAACGCGGTTGACGACATCGAGAACGACGTGTTCGGGGGCACCGCAGGCGTGGCGCGACGGATCTACCTGCTGATGCGGCAGGTCATCGAGGTCGATCGGGCAACCGAGCCCTTGCCTGCGATGGTGGAGGAGGCCAGGGGACTCTTCCGCGACACGACGGAGATGCGTCACCACCTCGACGACATGAGTGAGCACACCGTCCGCATCGCCGAGCGGGTGGACGCCTTTCGGACCCTGCTGCGGCACGCGCTGGAGGTCAACTCGATCCTGCTCACCGAGCAGAGCAATGATGCGATGCACCGCAGCACCGACGCTGCCCTCGCACAGGGCGACCAGGTGAAGCGGATCTCGTCGTGGGCGGCCATCCTGTTCGCGCCCAGCATCGTCGCCGCCATCTACGGGATGAACTTCCGGCACATGCCCGAACTGCAGTGGGTGATCGGCTACCCGCTGGCCCTGCTGCTGATGCTGGGTGTCGGTGTGGGGCTCTACGTCGCCTTCAAGCGTCGGGGCTGGATCTGACCATGAGGTGGCGGGTGTGGGGCTCGTGCAGCGTCACGGTCTCCCCGCCGTCGCCGGTCAACGTCCGGGCGTCACCTGGCCCGACGCGCATCCGGTAACGCCCACCCGGAGCGATGCCGGCAGCCAGCACCTCGGCGAGCAGCGGCTGCAGGCTCTGCAGCGGCTCACCGAAGCGGAGCACGACGACATCGGCGTCGGCCACGAGGTCGCGAACCGAGACGGCGGGCGGCGGGTCCGTACCGGCACCGTCGCGGGTGGATCCCAACGCCGCCAGCCCGGGCACCTGATTGCCGAACGGCGAGATCGTCGGGTCACTGACCAGCTCGACGAGGCGGCGCTCGACGTCGGAGCTGATGACGTGCTCCCACCGGCAGGCCTCCTCGTGCACCAGCGCCAGGTCGAGGCCGATGACGTCGACCAGCAACCGCTCTGCCAGGCGGTGGCGGCGCAGCACCGCGACCGCCCGCGCCCGGCCCGCATCCGTCAGCCGAAGCGAGCGGTCGTCGGCGAGTTCGACCAGACCGTCTCGCTGCATCCGGGCGATGGTCTGCGACACCGTCGGGCCCGCCTGGCTCAGCAGCTCCACGATGCGGGCACGCATCGGGACCACCCCGTCCTCCTCGAGTTCGAGGATGGTCCGCAGGTACATCTCCGTGGTGTCGATCAGGTCTGACACAAGGCCATCATGCCGCGTCCACCCTGCCGCCGCGGCAGGCGCCGCGACCCATGGCCTGTGTTGACGCACGGATATCGCAGGAGGAGATTCGCCGCGTGACCATTGCCGCGGCTCCCGAAGCCGTGGTGCTGGAGGACGTGAGCGTGACGCGAGGGCATCGGCTGGCCCTCGACCGGGTCAGTGTCGCCATCCCATCGGGCGCCGTGGTCGGGTTGCTCGGCCCGAGCGGTTCGGGGAAGACCACGATGATGCGGGCGATCGTCGGGGTGCAGGCGCACGTCAGCGGCACGATCCGGGTGCTCGGCCGACCGGCCGGCACGCCTGCGCTGCGGCACGAGGTCGCGTACCTGACGCAGGCCACCAGCGTGTACCGGGACCTCAGCGTCGAGGAGAACCTGCGGTACTTCGCCGGCCTGCTGGGCCTGGACCGCCGGGCGGTCTCGGTCGCCATCGAGGGGGTGCTGCACACCGTCGGGCTGGCCGACCGGGGCGCGGACCTGACCGGTCGGCTCTCCGGCGGCCAGCTCAGCAGGGTCTCACTCGCCGCGGCCCTGCTGGGCGATCCCCGACTGATCATTCTCGACGAGCCGACGGTCGGCCTCGACCCGGTGCTGCGGGAGGACCTGTGGCAGACATTCGCCGATCTGGCCCGCTCCGGCGTCAGTCTCCTGGTGTCCAGCCACGTCATGAACGAGGCGGCCCGGTGCCGGCAGCTGCTGCTGCTGCGCGACGGCCGCATCCTGGCCACGGGCTCGCCGGGTGAACTGCTGGAACGGACCGGTGCACCGGACCTCGACGCCGCCTTCCTCGCAATGATCGGCGAGGCCGAGGCCGCAGTGGCGGCGTGAGCGCGCGCCGCACCCTGGCCACCGCCGGGCGGGTGCTGGCCCAGGTCCGGCATGACCCACGCACCATCGGGCTGCTGATCGTCGTGCCCTGTGTCCTGATCGGCCTGATGGCCTGGGTGTTCTCAGGGACGCCCACCTTCGACCGGTACGGCGCACTCATTCTGGCGCTGTTCCCGTTCATCATCATGTTCATCGTCACGAGCGTGGTCATGCTGCGTGAACGACAGGGCGGCACCTTGGAGCGGCTGATGACGACGCCGCTCGGCAGGGGTGACCTGCTGGCCGGATACGCACTGGCCTTCGGGGCGCTGGCGATCGTGCAGGCCGTGATCGCGACCGCCTTCGCAGTGTGGGTGTGCGGACTGGACGTCGCCGGTGACGTCTGGCTGCTGGTGGTCATCGCGGTGCTGGACGCCTTGCTCGGGGTGACGCTTGGGCTGCTGGGCAGCGCGTTCGCCTCGACCGAGCTACAGGCGGTGCAGTTCATGCCGGCCTTCGTGCTGCCGCAGCTGTTCCTGTGCGGCCTCTTCGTCGAGCGTGACCAGCTGCCGCGTGGGCTGAAGCAGCTCTCGGACGTGCTCCCGCTGTCGTACGCCATTGATGCGATGCGCACGGTGTCGACGCAGGCGGACGCGGCTTCGGAGGTATGGGGCAGTCTCGGTGTCGTGACCGGCTTCGTCATCGGCGCCGTGCTGCTCGCTGCGCTGACCTTGCGGCGCCGAACGACGTGACGGGGGGTGCGACACCCGGCTCCGACCCTCAGGCCACTCGATCCACCCGAGAACTGCGTCGATGGCGGCGGCGGCTTGCCGACGAGCGCGAGGAGGCGAAGGTCTACCGCGACCTGGCGACTCGCAGCTCCGACGAGGAGCGCGAGATCCTGCTGGGCCTGGCCGACGCCGAGGAACGCCACGCGGCCCACTGGGAGCAGCTGCTGGGCGACGCAACCGGGCCGACCCGGCGGGGCTCGCGATGGCTGCGGGTGCTGGCCTTCCTGGCCCGCCGGTTCGGGTCGGTGTTCGTGCTGGCCCTGGTGCAGCGCGCGGAGATGCACTCGCCGTACCGGGCAGACTCCGACGCCACCCGCGCGATGGCCGCCGACGAGCGGATCCACGAGGAGGTCGTCCGGGGACTGGCGGTGCGTGGCCGGGCGC
>Ga0163144_10002081_pt1 | contig 46709 bp, 36 predicted proteins | sample OliLak19BULKMAT1_FD_123175 | JGI IMG/M metagenome (GOLD analysis project Ga0163144, IMG submission 123175) | Freshwater microbial mat bacterial communities from Lake Vanda, McMurdo Dry Valleys, Antarctica - Oligotrophic Lake LV.19.BULKMAT1 | ecosystem: Environmental > Aquatic > Freshwater >... | reverse complement strand
GTGACGAATTTGCGCGACCTTCAAGAAGCCGCGCGGCGTCGCCGGTCCGTCCACGCCGCGGCGCACGATTTCCGTCTCGGTCAAGCGCGGCTTGGGCGGCGTCTTGCCCGTGGCGTAGGCGATGATGTTCGTCCCCAGCTTGAACGCACGATCGCCCTTGGCATCGTCGGTCAGGTTCGACTCCCAGTAACACGACATATCCTTGGGCGAATAGATCAGGATCGTCTTGCAGCCCATGTTGATGCCGTAGAGCGGATACGGATCGCCGGGCTTCACGAGGAAATGGCTGCTCCAGACGGGATGCTTCGAGTCGAGTACGGTTAAATCGTTGTCGGGCCAAAGATCGTCGTCGCGCACCAGGCGTTTGAAGCCGGCGTCGAATTCCGGGCGCGAACAACAGGCCTCGACGAAGATGAAGCCGCCGCTTTCGACGAAGCGCTTGAGCACTTGCTTCTCCAGCGTCGTCATGCGATTGAAGGGCGACGCATGCCCCGTGATGTACAGGATGGGCGATTGCAAAAGTTCACTCGCGGCATCGGCGATGGCGTCTTCGGTCCCCTTGCCGCCCAGGGCCAACAGGACGTTGAAGTTCTGCCAGGCCAGAGGCAGTCCTTTGAAGAGATGCTTGCTCGAATAAGTGGTGAGATGGCGCAGATCGTTGCGGTCGTTGTTCCAGTCGCGATCGTCGCCGACCTCGCGATCATAGTGGACCATTTTGCTTAAGAGGACCGGCGTGCGGCCCTTGGAGAGAAACAGCAAGGCGAAACTGGTGCTGATGACCGGCCACGAATCCCACTGGCCCAGCGCGGAGAAGGAACCGTTGCCTTTCTGGTTGGCGACAAGCCAGGTGCAGCCTTCGCGATACCAGTCGTGGGCACCGATGAAGCGTTCGCCCGTAAGCCGCCCCAGCCGTTCCAGACCGTAAATGTGATAAAAAGTCCGCAACGGCAAATCAATGGTGAAGCGGTCCGCTATCCAACGCACGCCCTTGGCGATGGCGACGGTGTCTTTGTAATCGCCGCATACACGATTGCCTTTTTTGGTGCTGATGCACGGCAACGTCAATTCCATGCCCGCGATGATGAGGCCGGAGACGCCCGCGCTGGTCATCGTCAGCGACTCCGATTTGGTCTTGTTGTTGTATTTCCAAGATCCGTCGTCACTTTGCTGGCGAAGGTAATACTCGCGAATCGTCCGCCATAAATCTTCCTTCAACAAATCTTCCTTCAACTTCTCTTCCGTCTGGGTTCCCGCCCAGAGTCCCAACAATGCATATTGCGTGTTGGAGTTGTCCGGTTGGAATTTATCCATGGAGTAGGACCAACCCTGCAGATCGCCTGTTTTTAGACCCTGGCCGGATCTGATGAGATAGTCGATGTTGTCTTTGATGCGGACGAGATCCTCCTTTTGCTTGGCGTCGACGAAGACCATCGTCTGCAACGCGCGCACATAGACGGAGCGTGGTTCGATCTTGCGCAGATACGCCAACCCGTCGGCGACCATGCGGTCCGTGGGCGGCACGCCGGAGTTCAGCAGCGCGAGTAGCGCCAGTGACGTCCAGCCGCCTTCATGCACCGCGGCCGGGATGTCGACCTCCCAACCGCCGTCGCGGCGCTGCGTGTCGCGCAGGAACTTGACGGACTTGTCGATGCTCTTACGGACGCGGTCGGCGAGCGGCTCCGATTTGCTTTGTGCAGCGGCGCTCCCCTGAAAGGTCAAAATCGCAACGGCAACAAGGGGAAACGCGCGAAACATCGGAATCCATCCTTTCAAGGCGGGGGGACATGCCCCTGTATTGTCCCCAATCGCCCCGCCGTTGCCAACCCCGTTTCGCGCTCGCCCTGAACCGCCAGTGACGGGCGAACCGGGCCGCCTAAACCCTCGGAGCGTGGCTGCAGTTGTGGAAGGGACACTCCGGGGGCTAACGCCGCCCGGCTCGCCGGCTCGCCTTGCCCACAAGCTGGCAGCTTGTGCTACGTGAATCGTGCCGGTAGGATACCGGCGCCACTACGCTGCCGCGCGATATCTGCCGGCGCATTCCTGGCGGATTTCGTTAAGGAGCACATGTTCCAAGTCGACCAGAATGCGTGCCGCGTCGGCACCGTCGAAGACGCGATGGTCCCAGGCCAGGCGCATCTCCAAGCCGCCCTCTTTGTCGAACAGGCTGTAGAAGATGGTCGAGGTCAACAGGGGCAACAGTTGCACCAACCCCGCCCCTTGGGAGGCGACGGTCGAGATGCCGAACGTGCCAAAGTTGTGGCAGCGCACTTTGCCCAGCATGCCCAAGGTCGTCCACCATACGAGGCGGCGGATAAGGGAGGGGCAACGCGCCAGCCGCATCGAACGCTGATATGAACGTACGGTTTCGATGGGGTCTTCTTTGTGGTGGCGGATGATCTCGTCCAACTCGGCCAGGCTGCGGTTCTCGGGACTGCGCAGCGAGCAATAGAGGACCACGTTCTCGCCGCCCACCTTGCGCTCGACATTCAACGTCGCGACGTTGTGGGGGTGTTCATAAAACCGCGGCCAGGGGATCGTCATGTAGTTGCGGCGCAGGGCGGGATAATCGCGCGCGAGCATGGCGAACGCCTTGGTAAACAGGGCGGTCCAGGTAGGCCGAGGGTAAATCGATCGCCGAGCCGCGATCAAATCCGAGAGATTCATGTAGCGTTCGACCGTAACGGTGGGAACACGCTGGCTCATCTTCATCAGGTCGGCGACCAAGCCGCGAAAGGGAGATACGGGGAGGTAGCGACCTTTTTCCTTGGCCATGACTTCCATCCTGAATTGGCGACCTTGACCGGCGGCGAGGAGCGAGTCGGCGCAGGTTTACATTCTCTTAAGTTGTTTCGGAGATTGGGGCAAGGGAGCTTTAGGGCGACCCATCCCGTAGCCGGGGCCGCCGAATCCACGCTTGCGCGTTATGCCGATGGTCCCAATTCTCGCACCGCGGCTTCGAGACGTTGGGCCACCTCCTCCCAGCCTTCGCGGCCATCTTTCGCCTCGGCGAAAGAGAGAGGCGTCCCGATGCGAACTTGGATTTGTTTGGGACGGGGAAAGCGCTGATGCGGTTTCCACGCCTCATGGCTACCTTCGAGATAACAGGGCACGACCGGCACCGACGTACCGGCGACCAGCATGCCCAAACCCTTCTTGAACTCGCCCAACGTGCCGTCCCGGCTGCGCGTCCCCTCGGGAAACAGAATATACGCGCATTTTTCATCCACCAGGCGATGCTTGAGTTCCTGCAAGGCATGCCGGCCGCAACTCTTTCGCCACATGGGCAACGCATTCAAGAGCAGCGCGGAGAGCGCGCTGCGCGTCGGCGTCTCGAAGAACACATCCCCTGCCGCGATCGGATAGATGCTGCCGCGGATCGACCAAGGAACCGTCGCCGCGAGCACAAGCGTATCCAGATGGCTCGCGTGATTGGCAACCAACACGAACGGCGGCTTCTTGGGAATGTTCGCCTTTCCGTGAATGCGCAGGCGATGCCAAATTGCAAGATAAGAGCGCACCACGCTCCACCACCCCATGTGCAGGCCCGTCATTACCAGACCGTTCTCCCGGCGCAGACTGCGGAAGCTCTCTCGAAGGGAGAGTCCGTGATCCTTCGCAGGTTCGAGCTTCCAGGGGTCCATAGCATCGTGGCGGCCGGTATTCTACCGGCCAGTGGTACTAAAAAACGTGCCGGTAGAATACCGGCACCACAATCAGCCGGTAAAGAGGCGCGTCGCTTGGTCGTTGCCGACGCCGACGAAGTAGTGGTAGTAATGAAACACCGCGGGGGCGACCAGGAGAATGCTGTCGAAGCGGTCGAGCAGGCCGCCATGGCCGGGGATGAGGTTGCCCATGTCCTTGATGCCGATGTCGCGCTTGACGGACGAGAGCATCAAGTCGCCCAATTGCCCCGCGCAACTGATCAGGATGCCCAGACCGAGCAGATGCGTGGGGTGATCCAACGCGGTGCCGGCGAACACCTGTCCGCCTAAGACGTACACGAGCGCCGTCGTCAAAACGATCGCGCCCAGCGAACCCGCCACCGTCTTATTTGGACTCGTCACCGGCGACAACTTGCGTCGACCCAGCGTCTTGCCCACGCAAAACGCGAAGATGTCGTTGAGTTCCACGCACAAAAAGATGAGCAGCAATATCGGACGATAATTCCAGTCGTTCGTCAAAAAACTGAGATGGGCGAGCGCCGAACCGAAGAAGCTGAACCCGAAAACGGCCAACGCGACCCGCTGGATATACCCGTGCGGGCGATCCGAGAGGATGGTGATTCCGGCCAGACAAGTGACGGTAAGCGGCTGGAGGGCCATGAAAAACGGCAGCCAATTATCCAGGGCGGCGAAGTTCATGAGCAGGATGCTGACGACGACCTGCAGGCTCATGAGCCGTTCGCGAAAGAAACCCGTGGCCCGCGCATATTCGCGATAGCACAGGAGACTGAGGAGCGTCAGGCCCACGATCGTGTAAAACGCCCCGGCGAGGATCGGCAGCATGAGCAGCGGCACGATGATAAGCCAGGACAGATAACGCTGCCAAAGCTCGGACCGGCTCTTGGCGGTCAGTTTGCCGGCTCGGTCGAGAACTAGAAAGAGCAGCGGCACCACGACGAAGACAGCGCTCAAGGCGACGGCGATCCAGAGCGTGACCGGATGGTCGAACGCATGCCGATATCCGAACAAACGTTCCCTGGTTTGCGGGTCCACGATCCCACCCCCGTAGGACAGGCTTCCAGCCTGTCCGAATTGGACGATGAAACGAACCGGACAGGCTGGAAGCCTGTCCTACGAAGGGCTTAGTTGCCTGGCGATACCCATTAGCCGCCTAAGCGCCGTCACGAGGCTCAAGGCTGCGATGACCGCGAGCACCATCGCCATCAACCCCCAATGCAACGGTTCGCCCAGGACGGGCTGCCACTCGCGCGGCGCCAGTCCCAAGTATAACGAGGTCGCGGTTATCAAGAACATGCGTTGCTGTTTGGCCATCGGCCCGCGGAAGTCGTTGGTCGCCCCGGCCGCTTTGCCGGCGGCGCGGACATAGGCGGTGAAGAGCGCCATCAAGGCGGCAAGAAAGCCAATCTCGATATTCCCGCTGAGCGCGTAGCCGGCGCCGATGAGAGTGAAACTATCCGAGACGCGATCGGGAATTTCGTTGTACAACTCGCCGACGGGCGATGCCTTGCCTGAGCCGAGGGCGACCATGCCGTCGAGCATATTCGCCAGCAAGCGAAGCTGAACAAAGCTGGCGGCGAGAATGAAAGCGACTCGCTCAAGATGATGCGGCGCGAGATACGGCGTCAGAAACAAAAGCGTTCCGGCCAGCATGCCCGCGAACATGCCGGCAACCGAGATGGCGTTCGCCGACGCCCCCTTGCGCACCAGCCAGTCCGCCATGCGCTGGAATATCCGCAATTGGCGGGCGGCGATGGGGCGGCGATCCGGTTCGGGCGAAGCCATGGCCTATCTTCCCATGAGATACATGCCCACGACCAGGCAACCCATGCCGAGAACGTGAACGGGTTTGATCGCCACGCCGTAAGCCAACCAGGCAAGCAGCGCCGCCCAAATGAACGTCGTCGCGTAAATGGGGTACAGAACGCTCATCTCGCCGCCGCGTTTGAACCCAGCCACGAAAAGCACCATGACCACGACATAGCACACCACCCCGCCCAAGAGACGCGGATTGAGATACGTCGTCCAGTCTCCCTGCGCTTCATCCGCGCCGGACTTGTAAAGATATTGGCCCACCGCGCCGAAAAGCGCGGCGGCAAGGAATAGAGCCATCGAGACAAGCGGCGTGCGCATGGGATCCTCGCTACGGGAGCGTGCCAAGCGTGGGCGCTTCGGCAAAGCTAGACGTTCGATTCGCTAGGAGAAATGGCGAATTCCGGGGTTCGGAAATGGGTCAGTTCTGATACGGATGATTTCAAGAAAAAAAACCGGCCTTACAAAGTCCGGTTTTTGTAGTCACAATACGCTATTCAGCGTGCCTTGGGCGTGGCTGCGACGGGTTCCCCGTCACGATTCGCCGCCGCCGCTTCGTCCAAGCCATTTCGACCGGATCGAAGGGATTCCGAGTCGCAATCTCCAGCAGTTTGGTTGCTAACTCGTCCTGCCGGCGTCGCTGATCCTCCAATTTCTTCGTCAATGTCGCCAAGTTTTTGTTCATCGTTAACACCAGGGGAAAGAGTCTCTGACAAATATTTAGTTGTGGCAGTGCTTCTCTTCTTTAGAGTTCGCTCGGCTTCGGCATGGACCAAATTGGCAAGGAGCAACTCTTTCTCGTTTGGTTCTCGAACCTTGTTAAAGAGATCGGCTGCTTCGATTCGGTCAATCACGAAATCATGCGACGGGTATCCAGCAATGAGTTGTTCCAAGGCCGATTCCGTCAAGTTCGCTCGCACCAATCTAGCACCGTAATAATGGCCAATCAACATTGCTCGTTGATATTCACCCAGTCGCATCGGGTCAAGCTGAGCGTAAATACACCTAAAAAGCCCAATCGACATCCGTGTTGCAATCGTCGTGGCCATTTTCGTGCTGATCTGCATGCCGCTTCTCAATCGCAGATCGAGGAAGTAATGTTCAAATGTCTTGAATGTTTCGGTTCGCAGACTGGTTAGCGCCTGCACCGGCGTCAGACCCGATGTCCATTCAAAAACCTCATCCGTTTTCATAAGTTGGACGTCAAGCGGACCAAGTTCGGCCTCATCGGACATGATCAACTCATCCATCCCTACGGCAATAAGCGTGCCAGCGCTTTTGCACACGGTCGAAATGAATAGGGATATTGTCCCTTCAGGATAATGATTGTGAAGAGAGCGACACATCCGATATGCGGAATCAGCAGATCCTCCATACGTTGTCAGCATCAAGATAACGTTCGGCCTCGAATGTTTTGCGCGAACAAGTTGCGTAAATTCCTGGTCCCAGGGCGATTCAATGGCACCACTGAAAAAAAGTACGTCGGCATTTTCAGCCTCCGCAACTTCAGTTGCTAGCCTTGCCACGGCGTCCGGGGAAGCTCCATTGAAAGTCATTTTGTCCCCCTAAATCGTTCCGCATTTTTGGACCAACGAATCTGAGCCGCCCTTCGAGCGATTTCTTGCCGCTCCGACTGACTCAATTTTTTAGCTCGCGCAATTCCGCCCTTTAGTCCGCCAAGCCGCCCAAGGGCAACCGCAGCAGGGTTTTTTGCCAAAGGCTCAAGTGGTTCGTCTGTCTTGTTGACAATTTCATTATCCATAAGGTTCGTGTCCCGGTGCTATGCTTGACCGCTTAGGCATGGTTAAATTATTGCATGCTTGGCATTGAATGTCAAAGGAAATTCAAAAACAGCAAAAACAGCCGCGAATGCTCCCATAAGAAATTTACGTGGCACAACGTGCGACCAAGCGCCTGTGCCGGTTAAAATCAAAGGCGGAATGCTCAGGCCTTCAACATCTCGTCATGCCGCATTCCACTAGGCGGCAAATCCGCTTTGCGGCAATTGGCGAGGGCGGCTTTGGCTCCGGCATGTTGCTCCGCGTCGTTGTCTTCCCATTCGATGCTGACGGCGCCGTCGTAACCGACGCGATTGAGCTCGATGAGAATTTCTTCAACGCTATTGGCATCGCGCTGCGTGCCGGCCGTGACGAAGTTCCAGCCGTTCTGCGGATGTCCCATGGGTCGATGTCCGCCCAACAGACCGGCGCGGGTGTGTTCGCGGACGACCTGCACGCCCTTGATATGGGCGCAGTGGATATGGTTGCCGAACTCGCGGATGAACTGCACGACGGAGACGCCTTGCCATTCCATGTGCGAGCCGTCGAGGTTGAAGCCGACGACGCCTTCGTAGCCGGCCTTGCACATGTGGTTGAGGTAATCGCTCGCCGATTCGATGTCGCCCATGGCGCGTTCGCTGGGATGGCATTCGAGGTCGTAAGTGACGCCGTACTTCTTGCAGGCGTCCCAGACGGGGCCGAAGCGTTCGACGAGGAGTTCCAGGCTGACTTGTCGAGCATCGGGGATGTCGTAGCCTTCGAGCTTGCCGGGCAGAGGCGGGAAGAGGAAGAAATGGCTCCAGCAATGCGCGGGCGAGCCGACGAAGCCGGAGATGGCGATCTTGCGATTTTGCAGCTTGCCGAGGAAATGTCCCAGACGGGCGCAGGCGATCAGGTCTTTCTGCGATTGGTCGTGGACAAGTTTGCCGACGTCGTCGGGGACGAAGTAGGGATTGGTGCGCGGGGGATTATTGCCCTTGGAGCGCCAGGCTTTATAGGCGGGGCGGGCCTCGCCGCGGGTGAATTGAAGCGTTTTGGCGCTGGGTTCGTCGCCCAGGGCCTGGCCTTGCAGATGGGCGGCGATGGTGAAGATTTCCAGCCCGTGCTTCCTGGCGAGGTCGACGCGTTCCTTGGCGTAGGCTTCCGCGCCCTTGTCGTCCATGCAGCGGTCGAGATCGAGTTCCCAGCTGGCCTCTTCCCAGCCGTCGAAGCCGGTGTCTTCCAAAAATTTGACCCAGGGTTCGAACGGCACGTTGCCGAACTGTCCGCGAACGAGGCCGATTTGATGATACGATGCCTTGCCGAAGCGATGCGGCTCGGTTTGCTTGAAGCCCATGATGCGCGTTTCCGTGGTTGGGACAGAGAGACGGTACTTTGCCTGACTATACAGGGTGGAAAGCGGAAGGCAAGCGCGGAGTGAGGGGAGGAAACGGATGGATAAGCGATGCGCGATTGCGGGGGCGCTGCGAGCGCGAAACGGGGAGGGGGGATCAAGGAGCGATTTTTTGCAGAGCCGTCAGCGCCGCCTGGCGATGCTCGACGGGGCCTTCCACGCTCATCTTCCGCAACGCGGGCACGGCGGCCTTGGCATCCTCGCCGATCTCGGCCAATACCTGTGCCGCGTAGAAGCGCGGCGGACCCGTCGCGGTCTCCACCAACTTCGTCAAGCTGGGCACGGCGAAGCTTTTCTGCTCGACCAATATCTTGGCGGCGACCAGGGCAATCCGTTTGTCCCGATCTTTCAACCCCTCCGCGATGTAGCCTACGACGTGGAGGCGCCAATCCTCCGGCGCTTCCTCATGCGAGTATTGCGCGAGGGCCTGCAGCGTATAGCCGCGGATGGACGGAACAGTATCTTTGAGTCCGGCCGCCAGTTGCTTGATTTCCTCCTTGTCGTCGATGCCGACCTGGCCGAGGGCGTAGACGGCAGTCTGGCGAACGGCGCCGTCCTTGTCCGTCATCAGCTTGAACAGGGCGTCGGAGACTTTCTTGCCTTCGCCCAATTCGCGCGCCTTGATTCCCGCTTTAGCGATGCCCGCCGCGGCAAATTGACGCACGCGCGGGTCGCTGTCGGATAGCGCCGTTCGCAGCGCGAGCATCCCCGGCATCTCCAACTCGTCGCCGATCGACCCCAGCGCCTGAATGGCCGTGCGGCGCACGTCGGGTTTCAGATTCGCGAGTGCCTTCAGCAGCGGCATCACGGCGGCCGCCTTGTCCGTCTCCAACAGTGCATACGCGGCCGCCGCCCGGATATTCGCGTCATTGTCCGACAAGGCGAGCGCTAGGCCGTCGAATACTTCCTTGTTGTCCTTGGCCGTCACGCGGGTCAGCGCGAGCACGGCCAGAGTCCGAATCTTGATATTGCCGTCTTTGAGCGCCAAAGCGAGTCCCTTGAGCGCTTCCGGATAATCTGCCGCGAGAGTGTCGAGCGCCATGACGGCGAGCGTCCGCGTGGTGATGTCGGGTTCGGCGAGCGTCGTTTGCAGGGCGGGAATGCTCTTGGGGCCCATCTCGATCAGGGCTTTGAAGGCGATTTGTTTGACGGCCGAATCGGAGTCTCGCAGCGCGGCGGCCAAGCTGGGCGCCGCTTTTTCGGCATCCTCGCCCTGGACGTTGAGAACAAAAGCGGCGCCGCGTCGAACCTGGACCGACGGGTCTTTGAGCAGCTTGGCGATCGCCTCGACGTGAGGCGCCGCTTCCGCTCCCGCATTGGCAAGCCCCATGAGACCGGAGAGGCGGATGCGGGCGTCTTTGTCCGTGAGGGCGGCGGCGTATTCCTTGGCGCTCTTTTCCTGACCCCATGCCGAGAATGGCGCGAGGCCGGCGAGCAGGGTCAGGGCGAGGATCGAAAGACGCGGCATGGAGGATTTCCAAATGGCAAGGGATCGATCCCATTTTCACCGATGGCGACACCGGGATGCCAGTGGAAAATATCGTACGAACGGATTTGGCCGCGGATTGCGTGCGCCGTGAGATGATTCCTGATAGGATGGCAAGTAGGAATCGGATGCGAACGCAACTTCAGGAATAGGCTTTAGCAGTCTACGATGACGTCAATAATCCCGGATGATGCATGGGTGGTTCGGGGCGGACGCAACTTGCCCGAAGAGCCTCGCCATGGAAAACCCTAAAGTGTACGCCGATTTCCAAAATGCCGACAGCCTCGGTCGCCTGCGTCTAAATTGCATTGGTACTTTGGAAGACCTCGCACGGCAACAAGTGCAATTGCGTGAAGGGCTTGTCTTGACCGTCTATTCAGATGACGTCAACCCATACCGAGAAGTCGATGAATTGACGGTTGAGGGAGTCGTCGCCTTTTCCGAGGCCGAGAACTGTTGGGTGGCGGATATCGAATGGACCGCTATCCGACACGCCTCCGCACTTCAATTGCCAAACCGGAACGGAAATCAGGAAGTGGATAGCGAGCCGTTGAACGGCGCGGCACCAAATTCCGCACTGCCCTCCTCCCCAACGGCACGCAACCCGGCGGAATGAATTTTGGAGTGCGGCGATTTATCGCCGCTTTGGATTCGCATCGGTACTTTGTCGTTGCGCTTATTCGCGTCCGGCGAAAGCGGCGATAAATCGCCGCACTCCAAATTGAGGGGTTTTGGCATGTGTTTTTTGTGAAGGCTCCGCTACAATCCACGGATTGCTAATTGCCAACAAGCCAATGAAACATCCGAGGGGGCATTCGTATGCGATGGATCACAGCAGTTTTCGCGGCGCTTTTCGTCGCGGGGCAAGGACAGGCCTATGTCGAAGTTCCATACTCGCTGGGGCGGGTCGTCGCCGAATCGACGCACATCGTTCTTGTCGAGGTGAGCAAGGTCGACAAGAAGAAGAATCTGGTCATCTACAAGAAGATCGAGGATCTGAAGGGCAAACATCCCAAGGACGAGATCAAGCACAATATCGGCACGCGCGGGTTTCATCCGCGTGAGTCGCAGAACATCATTCAGTGGGCCGAACCGGGCAAGAAGGCCGTGTTTTTTCATAACGGCGGAGCGAGCGAGACCTGCATCGGCACTTACTGGTATCAGTGTTATCCGGAAGGACCGGAGTGGTGGGGCATGACGCATGGCGAGCCGTTCATGCTCAAGACCTACGCCGGCGATGCGGACCGGTTGGCGGCCGCGGTCAAGGCGATCCTGTTGGGCAAAGACGTGCAAGTGTCTTGCTTCGCGGACATGAATCGCGATCAATTCCATCTGCGGAAGGGGAAGGTACAGACCCTTTGGGCGAGCCTCAAGCGGATGGATTACAACCCCAAGCGCGACTTCGTCGGCTGGGGCGGCGACGGCGTCGACATCGAGGAATTCAAGACGACCCCGCTCTTGGCCGAGGGCAGCGCGGGCTGGCGTTTCTTGCCCGAAAAGTCCCTCAAGGACGCCAGCTTCAACTGGACGCAACTCGCCTTCGACGACAACGCCTGGGCACAAGGCAAGGCGCCGATCGGCTACGGCGAGGTCGAGATCGCCAAGCGCAAGGGCACGACGATTGCCGACAAGGGCAAGAACTTCGTGTTCCGCAAGACGTTCACCATCACGCCGGAACAGTTGAACACGAAGGGGGCGATTTTTCGCCTCAGCGTCGCCAGCGACGACAGCGCGACCGTTTGGCTCAACGGCCAAGTGGCGGATCGCGACCCCGTCGCGGACCATGAATTCGCCTACTGGAATCGCGAGATTGACCTGAATATTGCGCTGCTCAAGGCGGGGCAAAACGTCGTCGCGGTGCAGGTGAAGAACGGCCCGACCAGTTCCGACCTTTATCTTGACTTGGATATCTCGGTCGTGACGCCGTTGCCCAAGAAGAAGGTGGAGAAAAAGTAACAACGGGGGCGAGCCAGAGTGAATACGGGCAACTATTGTTGTCATTGATTCGTCTAATACCGGGGCGGCCCGCTACCAAAGCCGCGCCGGTCATTCGTTTGTTGCAAGGAGTCGATAATGAGAATCTCGTTGGTGCGTGCCGCGACGGCGGCCGGTCTGTGTCTGGCGGGCCTGGCGGCCAATGAAGCCGGGGCCGCCTGCTGCTATTTCTCCGCCAAGAACGCGGACATTTTGCAGCCGGCGCAAAAGGTTTTCCTCAGCTACGATCCGGCCGAAAAAGTCGAGACGTTCACCGTGCAGCCCAAATTCGAGGGCAACGCGCTCGACTTCGGCATGGTCATTCCCACGCCGACTCGACCCAAGCTGCACGAGATGCCCAAGGAGTTCTTCAAACATCTTGCGGTTTATACGATCCTGAAGAAACGCGAGTTTCCGCAAAGCAAGCTGCTGTATCAAGAGCAAGACCTCTTGATGCTGATCAATGGACTTGCGCAGGGGCAATCGAAACAGTCGAAGAATGCCAACGGAGGCCCCGCGCCCCGGCCGAAGGTGGTCGTCCTTGAAGCCGGCGTCGTCGGCAGCCTGGATTACAAGATCATCACGGCCGAGCGGGCGGACGATTTGTTCCAATGGCTCAAGGAACACAAGTACCAATACAGCGGCGACGAAGCGACGCTGGATCATTACATCAAGCAAAAGTGGATCTTCACGGTCATGAAGATCGACACCGCGGCGATGAAGAAGAACAAAGACGGCTCCTACGCCGGCGAAGTGACGCCGACGCGTTTCCAGTTCGCCAGCGACAAGTTCGTCTATCCGCTCAAGATCACGCAGATTTCCGTCAAGGATAAGACCGAAGCCCTGTTCTATGTCCAGGCGCCGCACAAGGTCGATCTGCCGGGCGATTGGACTTATCAGTATACCTGGCTGCCGATGTTGCAGGCGGCGACGGGTTGCACGCCGGGCGGCATCCAAGGGGGCGGCGAAGAGTGGGTCAAGAAGGTGGGCGGCCAGGTTCCCGTGCTGCTCAATCGCGCCCGCGAGTTGGGCTTCAACTTCATCGCCGGCCAACGTCCCAATCCGGGCAAGAACGGACACATCCCGACGACGATGGAATGGGCCCGCAAGCTGACGGCCGAGGACATCAAGATCCTGCAAGGCGAGGGCGGCTATAGCGAACAGGTTCCGGACGTGGACGAAGGCTTCACGCAAGCGGACATGAAGGATGCCAAGAAGGCGCAAGCCATCCGCAAGGTGATCCAAGCTCGCTTGGCGAAGGCGCAAAAGGAGCGTCCCTTCGGCTTCCTCGTTCGCGAGGCGCCCAAGGACGACGTGCAAGCGCTGCGTCAGTTGGCCGGGCATATGCAAGCCGGGCTGTTCATCACCAAGTTCCGCAAGAGTTTTTGCCGAGACGAAATGAACGACGACATCGTCTTCGCGCCGGCGCGGCAAGGTGAGCAGGAAGATACGTCGGAGTATCAAGAGATTCTGCCGACGTCGCCGCCGTGAGAATGGACCGTTCGAGCTAAATGCCCGCAGGAGCGCCAAAGAAGAGCCCACCGATTAATGGTGGGCTTCTTCGTTTGCATAACGAGTTAGGTTTGGTTATCGTTCGTAGAGCAGGCGGCTCGCCTGCTCGAACGTAGAGCAAGCAGCCTGCTTGCTCGAATAGAACCCACAAGCGAGCCGCTTGTGCTACGGAGGCTATGACATGACTGCGACATTTCGGCATCTCACTGTTTCTTGCGTCGTCTTTTGCCTTGCCTGCGGGGCGGCGTGGACGGGCGACAAAAAGGACGGCGGCGATCAAGTCGCGTCCCTGATCGCGGAATTGAAAGGGGCAGGCGCGATTAAAGCCGTCGCGGAACTCGCGGACCTGGGGCCCAAGGCGGCCAAGGCGGTCGGGCCGCTCGTGAAACTGTTGGACGAGAAGAACGAGGATCTTCGGCTCAATGCGGCATTGGCTTTGTCGAAGATCGGGCCGGCGGCGGTCGGAGAGTTGCGCGGCGCCCTGGATCACAAAGATGAGGACGTCCGCTTTTACGCCGTCTGGTCGCTGGGCTGGATCGGGCCGCCCGCCAAGGAGGCGGCGGGGCAGGTCGTGAAACTGCTCGCCGATCCAAGCGCCAACGTGCGCCGCAAGGCGGCCTTCGCGCTGGGCAAAATCGCGCCGGAACCGGATTCGGCCATTCGTTCGCTTCTGGGTGCGTTCAACGACAAGAGTCCGGAAGTCCGGTTGGCGGCGGCAGACGCGGTGGCGCAATTCAAGGACAAAGCGGTGCCGGTGCTCAAGGAAGCCCTCGGTTCCAAGGACGCGCAAGTCGTGACGCAAGCGCTCAAGACGGTCGAGCTTATCGGCACCGATGCCAAGAGGCTGGTTCCCGAGGTGCAAACGATCTTTTTGCTGGGTGACAAAACGATTGCCGGGGCCGCGAGCGAAGCGCTGGCGAAGATCGGCAAAGAAGCGATCGACCCGTTCAAGGAAGGACTCAAGTCGGATCGGCCCGAGATTCAGATCCTGGCGATCAATGGGCTGGCGAAGGTTGGAGCGCCGGCGGCGCCGGATCTCGTCGACATGCTGGCCCATCCGCAGGTGGAAGTGAGGCGCTTGGCGGCGCAGCATTTGGCGAATATGCGGATTCCCGATCGCATGGTGGTCTTGGGGTTGGCACACGCGCTCAAGGACAAAGACGAAGCGGTTGTCAATGCTTCGTTGCGTGGCTTGCAGATGCTCGGCGCCGGCGGCAAAGAGGCCACGCCCAAACTGCTCGCCCTGATCGAAACGGGCAAAGGGCCGATCCTGATGCAGGCGCTGTACGCGCTGCAAAGCCTGGGCAGCGAACCGAAGGAGGCGCTGCCGGTGTTGATCGGGCTTTTGGAACGCAAGGATCGCGATCGTAATCTTGTTAACCAAGTCTTCAATATGATGCCGCGTTTTGGACCCGAGGCTGTGCCCGCTATCTTGAGTTTCTTGAAGAGCGACGACGCTCATGTGCGCTTGCAGGCCGCCAACAGCCTGAGCATGGTTCCGGGCGACCTATCGAAGTTGCGTTCTGAGTTGGAAGGGTTGCTCAAAGACGAGAGCAAAGACATGCGCCGGGCGGCGGTCGCGGCGCTGGGGCGGGCGGGGGAAAAGGCCGTGCCGGCGCTGCGGCGCGGACTCAAGGACGCCGAACCGCAGGTGCGCTGGACGGCGGCGCAGTCGATTCGGCAACTCGGCGAGATGGGTAAGCCGGCGCTGGAGGATTTGACCGAACTCGCTCTCAAGGACGGCAATTCCATCGTCCGCCGCAATGCGACCTTCGCGCTGAGCGCCATGGGCTCGGACGGGGCCAAAGGATTGGCCAAGGTGCTGGGCGACAGCAAGGATTATCAGACGCAGGTTTCCGCAGTGCAGGCGCTTGGCACGTTGGGAGAAAAGGCCGCCCCGGCGCTGGACGCGCTGATCGACGCGCTCAAATTGCCGCAACCCGTTTTGCGCTGGAGCGCGGCAAACGCGCTGGGAACCCTCGGAGCGGCGGCCAAGGAGGCCATTCCCGCGCTACAGGCGGCGACGAAAGACGCCAATCCCACAGTGCGAGGTTTCGCGATGACGGCGCTGACGAGGATTCAGTTGGCGAAGTAAAAGGAATGGAAGGAACGCACGCAGGTTCGTACAGGCTGGCAGCCTGTCCTACGGTGGGGTTGTTCATGTTGCTCAAGGCGTCGGACGTTTATCTTCGACATTTCACGCGCTTCCTGGGGAAGCCGTTTGACGTGGAAATGTTCCGCGGAGAGGACGGCGTCGGCGTCCGGTTGGCGACGTTCGATCAGCGTTTTCCCAAGTTCAAAGTGTACGCCTCGCTCGGACTATCCGACGCGCAAGACAAGGTGTCGGATCTGGGAGAGTTGATCCTGCTGACGGACGATTTTCGGCCCGACGTGAAGCGTCTCTTCACCCACTTTCTTTTGTTCATGCTGCAAGAGGAGATTCCGTTGGGCAGCCGATTCTGCATCGGCGGGATCGAGATGCTGAATCCGGACTTCGCGGAGCATTATGAAAAAGAAGGATTGTACGTGATGCCCGCGGAAGGTTTCGATGAAGGATTTACTGAGTTGGATTGCCTTGGGGAAACGGGCCGGGTCTATCAGGCCCTGTTTCTTTCGTTCAACGAACTGGATTATCTGCGCCGGCATGGCGGGGTGTCGCTGGAGGAGAAACTGAGGCGGTTGTCGCAGAATGAAATAGAGTTGTGCGCGCTGAGCCGGCCTTCGTGCGCGTGAGCTCGGAGCCGCGAGCGTCAGCGACCGGAGGAACGCCGGGTTCCCGCAGAGGCGGCGCGAACGCGAAACGGGGAAGGTTATTTTTTCAACATATCGCGATGTACGCGCGCGACGTCCCACATGTAGTGGCCGATGCGGTGGTTCTCGGTCGCGAGGTTGAGGTGCTTGAAGGCGAGGTCTTTCTTGCCTTCGAGTTCGTAGTAGATGCCGACATAGAGGTGGGCGTAGAAGAGTTGCCGGCTGACGGCGGCCTTGTCGTCGGCGTTGGTTTTGGTCGCGATGGCGAGCACTTCTTCGGGCGTCATCTTGCCGGCGTAGAGTTCGTAGATTTGCCGCATGGGAACGCGTTTGTCGTTGCCGATCTTGAGGATGTCTTTGCGGGCCTTGGCGATGCCGTCTTTGCGAGCTTGGCACATGAAACGCCAGACGGCGTTTTCGACGTCGTTGCTGTCGAAGTCTTGATAGCCCTCGAACTGGGCCATGCCGTCGGCGAAGCGGCCCGCGTAGTAGTAGGAGATGCCGCGCTGCCAATGGCTGATTTTGGCTCGGGGGTTGAGTTCGATGTGTTTGTCGAAGTCCTTGATACTGGCGCCGATGTTGCCGGCCTTGAAGTGAAGGAGTCCGCGCCGCAGATAGGCTTCGGCCAACTTGGGGAATTGGGCGACCGCCTTGTCGGCGAGCGACAGGGCTTTCTCCTTCTCGCCGGCTTGCCAGGCTTTTTCGGCTTGTTGGATAAGTTCGCCGGGGTTGTCTTCGCCGACGAAACCGAGCAAAGTGCAGAGCAAAAGTGTTTTCATAGCGGTGATGGATGTTTCCAGGAAGCGGCTTCCTCGCCGTCGATGCGGAGTGTGAGGCACTTGGCGCTGCCGCCGGACTTGAGAAACTCGCTCAAGTCGGTGGCGAGGACGCGGTAGTCGAGTTTTTCCAGGTCGCGGGTCAGCTGGTCGCTGCCGGCGTTGAGGACGACGGTCTTGCCGACGACCACGGCATTGCAGGCGAAGCGGGCCGCCTCTTCCTCCACGACGGCAACGAGGTGGGGAACATGCGACGCGATGACCTTTTGCCCATAGCGGTCGAAGGCGGGCGGAAACCAGATCGCCGCGCCGGGCGCCAGCGGACAAAAGCAGGTATCGAGATGATAGAAGCGCGGGTCGACCAGTTCCAGAGGCAAAACCTGGCAGCCGAGAAGTTGAGCCAGGTGTTGATGGCCATGGACGTCGCTGCGGATGCGATAGCCGGCGAAGAGGCTGGCCCCGCAAAAGAGAGCGTCGCCGGCGCCCTCGAAAAACATGTCGTCGGGGAGGGATGCCGTCTGGAAGCCATGGGCGGCAAACCAGGCGTCGAAGTGGGGCGTCTCTCGAGCCCGAACTTCGTGGCGGAAACGCGAGTTGAAAAAGCGATCGTGATAGACCAGGCCGGCGTTGGCGGTGAAGACGAGGTCGGGCAGGCCAGGTTGTGGCGCGAGAAGCTCGATCTGCACGCCGAGGCCGACGAGGAGGTCGTGCAACTGCTTCCACTGCGTTTGGGCATGCGGCGTATTCGCGCCGCGCGATCGGCTCATCCAGGGATTGATCTCGTATTCGATCGCGAAATAATCCGGCGGACACATGAGGATGCGAGGCGGGGACATGATTGAGCACCGCGAGGAGAAGGTTAATCCGTCTCCGTTAGTGGTAGCACCTGGAGGCCGAAAAGAACAATGGCAATCCCTCTCCCCGTTTCGCGCTCGCCCCGTCCTCGCGCTGCGAGCATACCCTGGCCATTGCCACGTTAGCACGACGCGCCGGCGAGTGAATTCACTCGCCGGCGCGTCGTGCTAACCGCGACATTAGCGCTTTAGCGGCAACAGTTCAATCCGCCGAAAGAACACCTCCGCCCCTTCGGACTGAAAGAGGAGCTTGCCCTTGGTGTGGCTGGCGTCCGAGCCGGCGTTGACGATCTTGCCGTTCAAGATGTTGGTGATGCTGCCGCCCTCGCAGACGCATTCGAGGGTGTTCCACTCGCCGATGGGGCGTTCGACGTCTTCTTTGCCGCGGAAGCCGAGGGTGTCTTTCCAACTGGGGTCGCGGCCATACCAGTTGATGCGGCCGCCGGTGAACTTGGTGGCGGAGCCGTCGGGGCTGTAGTAGGGTTCCATACGTTTTTTGTCGCCGGCGCCGGTGGGTCGGAATTCGGATTTAACGCTCATGGTCGGCGTGGTCTTGCCGCGAACGAGGATGAAGTCGCCGGTGCCGCCCTCGATCATTTGGCACTCGATGGATTCGAGCCAAACGCCGCCGGCCGCTCCGTCTTCACCGACGCAGTGGAGGAGAATGCCGCTGTCGCGCGTGGCCTTTTCACGCGGGGCCCAGGTCTCGTTGCCCCACTTGAACTCGGCTACCAGGCGATAGTTCTCGAAATCCTTCTCAGTGACGAAACAGCCGAAGATCTTGCCGGAAACGCGGATGGCCGGTTTGCCGTCTTCCATGACGACGGAGAAGACTTTCTCCGGGTCGTTATTCTTGCCGTAGGCTTTCTCGCCTTTTTTCGGGCTGCCCAAATAGGTGTAGAAATTGGTCAGATCCTTGCCGTTGAAAAGCTGGATCGGCGCCGTGACGGGCTCGGCCGCCAATGTGGAAGCAAGAACCAGCGTGGGGATCAGCGCGAGAAACGATTTCATCGATGCCCTCCTTTTGTGCGTTGCGATTCAGTGTGTCTGCATGGTTGTAACCCGGCGGCGGACGAACCGCAAGGGCCGCTACGGAATCATCTCGGCCGTCATCTTGGTGAGGGCATCGAGCATCTTCGTCGACGCTTCCCTTTCCAGGCGATTGGTCCCCATCCAGGTTTCGTAGCCGCCGAGTTTGAAATGGCGCGGCGTGGGCAAGTAACCATAGTAGCCGTGGTTAAGCGAGACCATGAACGCGGGTCGGCCGGGATGACGCTTGCGGTATTCCAAGCCGATCTCGCAGAACACCTCGCAGGGCATGGTCGCCAGCACCACTTCGCCGACGCGAAACGCCTGCAGCGGCATGTTGAGCGTCTTGGGATGCTCGGCCATCCGCAGCGTGCGTTGCGCGTAGATACGGGTCAGGTCGGTCTTGCCCTTGACGGGGGGCTTCTCTTCGACGGTCTTCTTGGCCCAGGCGAGGAGTTCGGCGTCCGGGTGCCGAACGCCGATGGGCACCTCGCGATAACGGGAGGCAAGGGAAACGGCCGAGTGATACTTCGTCTTGGCAAGGGCGGCGTGAATTTTGCCGGCGACGTCGTGGGCGACGTATTTCATTTGTTCGTAAGGTTCCTTGCGCGGGCGGGGCTTGCGAAAGTTGACATTGTTGATGTCGCCGCTGGTGCCGTTGGCGAGCAGTGCCACAAACGGCGGCGATTGCGCGTCGGCTTTTTGCAGCCGGGCCAACTCTTCGCAACACATGCCGTAATAATCCGAGGAGATGTGCCCCGACCCCACGCCGCCGACATAATGCAGCGAATACGTCGCGAAGATCGAGATCGGTCGGCCGCCCGGTTCGCGCACGGCGAGGAACGAAATGGTGGGATCGGTCGGCCCGGCGGGTTCAATCAAATCCGGACTGCCGCCGGGTGGATTCATGCGAACCTTGTCCACCTTGCCGAACGGATTGACGAGCGACTTGCTTTCCGGCTTCAGGAACCAACGCCGATTGAAGACGTGTTCCGGCGCCTCGGCAGTGCCCCAGGCGATTTCGGCCGGCCGCAATAGGTTGACCGCGCGTTTGACGCCGTCGACGATGCGAATGGCGACGAAGCGTTGATACTCGTCCATCTGATCGCGGATGACGCGCGCGTCCTTGCCCAGCGCGCTGCATGCCGAGTGCGTATGCGTCGCGGAGATCATGACGTTGTCGGGCGGAATGCCAAGGTCTTTTTGGATGACGCGCCGCGCCTCGTCGCTGACCAGGCGATCCAGGCCAAGGATGTCGCAGACGACGAAGACGAGCTTGGTTTTGCCGTCATCGAGCACCAGACAACGGGCGTGCAGTTCATCGTGAATGTGCGTCGCGGGAAACGGCGCGAAGCCGCCAATGATGGCGCCGCCCAGGGGGGGCGTGATGTTGCTGGCCGCGGCGCCGGCGCGGAACTTCGTCGGTTCCTGCGCGAACGCGGGGAAACTCGAAAGGCAAAATGCAAGCAGAGCGAGGGGGAGGTATCGCATGAGAGCAATCCATGGGGAAGGGCAGGGAACGGAACGCGAATCGTCGACAATTGGGCTATTTTGATGGAAAAGCAAGGCGACGTAAAGGGCGGTCAAGCGGGCCTTATTTCGCCGCTCCGCTATTTCCTCACGCCTTCTTCGCTTGCCTTGGGAAGTGACTCTCGCAATATCCCCAGCGCGCCTTGGAATTTCACGATCTCCGGATGGGCGAGCGCGAGCGGCACAAGGAGCGTTCGGGCTTTGGCCCGGGCCGCGATGGGATCCTTGGTCGATTTCGCGGCGACTTGGGCGAATTCGGAGATTGCGGAGATGAGGTATTCACGGCTGTTGGCGAAACTTGTTTGGTAGGACGCATTGTCTTTGTAGGTTTGCGCCAGGCTTTTGCGCAGCGCATAAGCCTCCGCTTGGAATGTGACGATGGCCTGGTAGTCGCGGTCGAAGCTGGCGAGGTAGGCGAGATTGACGAGCGTGAGGGCCTGGTCGCGTTGGTAGTCGGGATTCTTGGCGTCTTGCGCGGCGAGATCGGCGAAAATCGCGCGGGCTTTTTGATAAGACGCGCGCGCGGCCGCGTATTCTTTGGTGTTGCGTTGGGTCTCGGCGGCGGCGAGATGCCAGGTGGCGTCGCGTTCGCGGTAGGCGGGGGACTTGGGATCGAACTTGAGAAGCGTGTCAAAGCTCTTCCTGCACTCGCTCAAATACTCGCCTGCCTTCTCCAGTTCGTTGCGGGCGCGGTGGATGCGATGCAGACTGAGCTGGGCCAATCCCAATACTTCGTGATACCGCGGCACCTCGGGATGCTTGGCGACCAAGGCGAGGGCGAGGTCACGGGTGCGTTCGACATGGGCGAGGGCTTGCGGGGTTTGGCCTCGTCCCCGCAATAGTTCGGCCAGATGAAAGGAAGCGACGGCCAAATCGAGGCGATACTGCGCGACCGCCGGATTCGATTTGATGAGTTCGCTTCGAATCGCAATGGCCTTTTCGTAGGCCTGGATCGTGCTCTTCACTTTGTTCTGAGCGGAAAGCACCAGACCGAGCGATCCGTGAATGAGTGCCAGCCGGCTCAACTCAGCGTGATCGTTTTCGAACTTGGCGATAATCCGTTCCTGGATGGGAATGGTCTCGCGCAAAACTTGCTCGGCTTCCTTGAGATGACCTCGATTTTCAAGAACCTGGCCCAGGAGGATGAGGCAGTCGCGATAATTCGTGTAGGTGCGGAAGTCGGCGGACTTTTTGCTCAAGGCGCGGAGGCGGTCGCGCGTTTCCTGGAGCGCGAGAACGGCCTGGTCGGCGTGGGCGCCCTTGTATTGGAGGCCGGCCAGGTGGATGCGGGCCAGCGCGAGTTCGTTTTGCCAGCGAACATTTTCGGGCTGAGCGGCGACGAGAGGTAAGAGGCGGGCGATGGCGTCGTCGAAATCCTCGCGCGCCTGGGCGGTCTGACCCAATGCGACGCGCACATTGGCGAGAATGCGGAGCGAACGCGCGAGATTAGCCTTGAGCGAATCGTCATGCGGATCGGCCTGAAGGAGCCCGCGGTAAAGAGCCACCGATTGTTCCAGGAAGCGGGCGGCCTCGGGCTGGTTGCCAAAGATGTCGTGGATGAAACCGAGACGGTGGGCGGCGTCGGCGACCTCGGCCTTGAGCGCGGGATCGTCCGCGCGCTGAGCGACGAAACTCTCGAAGTAGCGCTGCGCGGTCTCAAGCAGGAGCTTGCGGGCGGACTGCATATTGTCGCCCTGGAAGGCGGGATGCTCCGTCGCAAGCGTAAACGAATCGCGGACGGCCTGGCGCGCTTGCAGCGAACTGTCGTCGGCGGCCCGCTTCTGCTTCTGCGATTCCTCGTTGGCCTCTTGGGCGGCGACGCGGCTATCCTCGGAAAGCCGCCAAAAAATCGTCACCGCGATGAGGCCGGCGGTCAGCGTCACGAAGAGCGCGGTAAGCAAGCCGGCAACGAGGGGATTACGCCGCGCCCAGCGAAAAACCCGTTCACGGCTGCTGACCGGGCGGGCCAAGATGGGTTCATCGCGAAGGTAGCGGCCCAGGTCGTCGGCGAGGGCGGCGGCGGAAGAATAGCGGCGGGCGGGATCTTTTTCGAGGCACTTGAGGCAGATCGTCTCCAGATCGATAGGCGTCTTCGACTGAAGGCGATGCGGGGAAACGGGTTCGTCGCTTATCACCTGTTGCACGGTATCCCAGGCGGTGGCGGCGCGGAAGGAAGGTCGGCCGGTGAGGAACTCATAGAGAATCGCGCCCAGCGCATACGTATCGACGGCGGGGCCGATGTTCTTTTTGGCGGCGGCCTGTTCCGGGGCCATGTAGCTGGGCGTGCCCAAAACGACGCCGGTTTGCGTGTGCGCGGAGTCGGCTTCGAGGCGCTTGGCGAGGCCGAAGTCGGCGATCTTGGGCAGCCAGGGGAGGGCATCCTTCTCCGCGGGTGAAACGTCGGCGGGATCGGCGAGGAGGATATTGGCGGGCTTGAGGTCGCGATGGAGGATGCCGCGTTCGTGGGCATGGTGCATGGCGCGGGCGAGGACTTGGACGACGCGGGCGGCGATGCGGGGCGGTTGCGGAACGCCGGCAAGGAAGCGATCAAGACTGCCGCCGGCGACGAATTCGAGCGAAACGAACGGCCCCGCGGCGGCATTGCCCACTTCGTGAACTTGGACGATGTTGGGATGCTGGAGGTGGGCGGCGGCCTCGGCCTCCGTCTGAAAACGCGCGAGATCGTCGGCATCCGCGCGGGCGCCCCAGCGAATCAGCTTGAGCGCGACCAGGCGATTGAGGCCCGTTTGCCGGGCGCGATAGACCACGCCCATGCCGCCCTGGCCGAGCGGCGAAAGGATCTCGTAGCCGGGGATCTCCGGCAGCGTGTCCTTGACGGGTTGCGGAGGAAGGTCGGCGACCAGCGCGAGAGGATCGCGAATCAGATTCGGAAAGCGCTCACGGTATTCCTCCGGCGGCGGGCTGTCGCCATAGAGATGGCGGACGCGGTATTCTTGCTTGAGTAGGCGCAAGAGAATGTCGGGCTGATCGAGGTCGGGGAAGCGCGTGACATACTTCTCGACCAGGTGAGGAAAGCCGGCGGTGATGGTGTCCACGGAGTCCACGGAGTCGACGGTGTCGCGTTCGTTGCCGGTCTTCCAGACCAATTCGAGATCGATGTGGACCAACTCTTCGAGGGTGGCGAGCCGGCGGGGATCGTTGGCAGGGGGGAGATAGGGATCCAGCGAGTCGGGCCGGCCGTTGCGCCAGTCGGCCTCGAAACGGCGCCGGGCGGTTTCGTCGATGGAGTCGTCCAGCGGAGAGGTCGCGTAATCCATGGCGGGGCCGGGAAGGAGGAATGCGCCCAGGACGGTGATTCATACGATAAAGCATTGGAAGGTGCATCGCAATGTGAATCCTCTTAAAGCAGCACCAGCGACGCCGCGCAAGCGGCGTCCACGGCCGAACAGTTCGACCTACTTGAGGCGAGCCTTCGGGGCGGGTTGACGTAATGCGCGCCCATGAACTTACATCCAAGTGATTTACTCGCCGAGTCGCCCGAAGGGAGATCAACCATGCGAAGTTACTATGCCTTTGTTGGACCGTGCGCGATCCTGTTGCTGCTGGCAACGAACGCGGCCACTTCAGCCGACGGCGCCAAGCGGCCGATCGTTGCCGTGGTGATCGAGGCGGACGGGTTTCTGCCTCCGAAAGGAGTTGTGGCCACCTACCTGGTGCGAGTCACTGAAAAGCACCCGGATTTCGCGAAAGGCGAACAGGTGGAAATCCATCTGACCGCGAAGGCGAAGGTGCAGCGCGGCAAGGGCGCCAAGCCGGCGCCGCCGACCGGTTGGGGCAAGGGGACCAAAATCTTGATCGACCGCTTTGATGGGATTCAGAAATCGAGGCCGCCGCAGATTTATCCAGAGTTGATTGTGATTGTGGAGGCGGTTGAACCAGACCGGAAAAGTAAGGACTAATGGAATGCCTGCCGGGACGAGGCGAATGCTAAGCCGCAAGCGGCAGACCCTCGCATTGCGGGAAACGCCCCGCTGGGATAAATTGCAGGGAATCCGTCGCGCTTGCGCGCGGACGGGCATTCTCAATAGCGGAGAAACGTCGATGGCGCGAGGATGGTGTTTGCTGGCCGTGCTCTGGATCGCTCCCGCGCTGCCCGCGCAGGAGGCGTCCTTCATTCGTGAGAATTACACGCGACGCACCGCGCGGATCCCCATGCGCGACGGGGTCCACCTGCACACCATCATTTACGCGCCCAAGGATCAGAGCCAGACGTATCCCATGCTGATGCGGCGTTCCCCTTACGGCAGTCCGCCTTATGACGAGGGGGCGATGCCGGGAATCCTTGGGCCCAACGCGCGTTACGCCAAGGAGAAATTCATCTTCGTGTATCAGGACGTGCGCGGGCGCTTCATGTCCGAGGGGGAATTCGAGAACATGAGGCCGCATCGCCCCAAGCGGACCGATCCGAAGGAGATCGACGAAAGCACGGATACGTTCGACACCATCGATTGGCTCGTGAAGCATGTCGCCAATCATAACGGCAAGGTCGGGCTGTGGGGGGTCTCGTACCCCGGGTTTTATTGCTCGGCCGGCATGATCGACGCGCACGCGGCCTTAAAGGCGGTGTCGCCGCAGGCGCCGATCGCGGATTGGTTCTTCGACGACTTCAACCATCACGGCGCGTTTTTCCTCTCGCATGCGTTCAATTTCCTTTCGGCGTTCGGCAAGCCTCGGCCCATGCCGACGACGGTGAAAACGGTTGGGTTCGATTACCCGACGCCCGACGGCTATCAATTTTACCTGGATGCGGGCACGCTCAAGAACCTGAACGCGAAGCATCTCAAGCACGAGATCGCCTTTTGGAACAAGTTGACGAAGCATCCGAACTACGACTCGTTTTGGCAGGAGCGCAATCTGTTGCCGCACCTGAAGAACGTGGCGCCGGCCGTCCTCGTCGTCGGTGGCTGGTACGACGCGGAGGATTTGTACGGCATCTTCAACACGTATCAGACCGTCGAGAAGCAAAACCCCGGCGTCACCAACACGCTCGTGGTCGGCCCGTGGTATCACGGCGCGTGGGCCAGCAATGACGCCTCTCAGCTGGGAGACATTCGTTTCGGCGCCAACACGGCGGCCTTTTTTCAAAAGGACGTCGAGCTACCTTTCTTCAAGCAATACCTGAAAGGGGAGGGCGACGCGAACTTGCCGGAAGCGCTGATGTTCGAGACCGGGCGAAACAAATGGGAGCGGTTCGGCCAATGGCCCCCCGCGGAGCTTAAGAAAGCGACGTGGTATTTGGCCGCGAAGCAATCCTTGCGCAAGGCGACCGAAGCGGGCGACGCGTTCGATGAGTTCGTCAGCGACCCAGCCAGGCCGGTGCCTTTCACGGCGGCGATCACGCCTCGAATGACGCGCGAGTATATGGTCGACGATCAACGCTTCGCATCGCGCCGGCCGGACGTGCTGATCTATCAAACCGGAGCGCTCGATCACGAGGTCACGTTGGCGGGGCCGCTCGATGTCACGTTGGAGGTGAGCACAACGGAGTCCGACGCGGATTGGGTTGTGAAGGTGATCGACGTGTATCCGGAAGGCTACAAGGACGAAGCGGGCAAGAATCTGGGCGGCTATCAACGCATGATCCGCAGCGAAGTGATTCGGGGCCGCTTCCGCGACAGCTACGAAACGCCCAAGCCCTTCGAACCGAACAAGAGGGCGACGGTGAAAGTGCGCCTACTGGATGTCCTGCACACGTTCAAGAAGGATCATCGGGTGATGGTGCAAGTGTGCAGCAGCTGGTTTCCATTAGTGGATCGCAATCCGCAGAAATACGTGCCGAACATTTTCGAGGCGGAGGAAACGGATTTTACGCGGGCAACGCATCGCGTCTATCGCGGCGGCAGAGGCGGCAGCCGCATCGAGGTGGGGATTTTGCCCAAGAATGCGGGAGGACGTTAGATGAGCGAGGTGACGATCAAGGTACGCGAGAACGGCCCGCTTCTGGTCACGGGGCCGGTGCGGCTCATCGACCATCTGGGCAACGAGATCGCGATGCCGGAAGGGAAAGCAAGCATCGTACTGTGCCGCTGCGGCCAATCGGCGAACAAGCCGTTCTGCGATGGAACCCATCGCGACCCGTTAGCACGACGCGCAAGCGAGTGAAGACGACATCGCCGCGACAAAGACAATCACGAAAACGCGAAAAGACGAAAGCGCGAAACAAAGAATCTATTTGTCCGCCTTGTCCTCGGATTTCGAGACAAGGCGGCAGCGTTCGAAATACAGAACGCCCGGCTGGCAGAGGATGCACTGGCCTTCAAAGGTGATGCGCGTGCCCGCCTTCAGGTCCGCAAGCTCACGCTCCGGGAAGGCGGCTTTGACCTCTAAGGGCTGCCCCGTATCCAGGTCGAGCATCGCGAACGGCTCTTCCGCTTCCTGGACAAGTACGCCGCTTTGCACGACTCCGTCGACGCGGAACCAGCGATTCAAAAACTTTTCCTCCGCCTGGGCTGGATCGGTTTGGACAAGCGCCGCCATCGCGCGCGCGTTCGTTGGCTCGGCGACGCTTCGTTGCATCAACAGGAACGCGGCCACGCACCCGCCCACAACCGCGACCAAGGCGAAGATGATCAACCAGGAGGCGAGGCGACTCTCTTTCGCTGCCATGAGCGGAACTCCATAAACCTTCAATGTTCGTGGCCGATTGGTGGCAGGGGTTGGTACTCCGCCCCCGGCATTCGCCTTGGCTAACCGGAGTCGGAGTACCGACCCCGGCCACCATTCACGCTCCGGGCTCGCAACCGAAACTAGGGCCGCGGGGCGCGATCGTTCCAGACCCAGCGGAAGAGATTGCGGATGTCGACATAGCGGCTATCGTTGGAGGTAGAACCCAAGACGACGGCGATGAGGTGGTCTTCGCCGCGGCGCGCGCTCGCCACTAAGCAACTTCCAGCGGCCGAAGTGGTGCCGGTTTTGAGGCCATCGTAGCCTTCCATTTCCAAGAGGCGATTGGTGTTGTTCCAGACCTGCGTGCGCCGCATGCCGTCCGCGCCGGTGAGGGTGCCTTGGTGGCGGCGGGTGCGGACGTAGCCGCGGAAAATCGGATCCTGCATCGCCGTCCAGCCGAGCTTGGCGAGGTCGCGGGCGCTGGAACGGTTGGCGCCCAAACCGTGCGGATCGAGGTAACGCGTCTCGCCGAGCCGAAGTTCCGTCGCCAGTCGATTCATGCGGGCGACGAAGGCGTCGATGGGAGACATCGGGCTATCGGCCGCGCGAAGACGCGGGCCGAAATGCTCGGCGAAGGCGGTCGCGGCGTCGTTGCCGGAAGGAAGCAGCAAGCCGTAGAGCAACTCGCGGACGGGGAGGCGGTCGCCGGCACGGATGCGTGCCGAACTGCCGATGGTGGCGGCGGCGTTGGCGGAGATCGTCATCATCTCATCGAGCGTACCGCGATTCTCGGCCGCGTGGCGCAGGACGACCCAGGCGGTCATGATCTTGGTCGTGCTGGCGATGGCGAGGGCGGCCGTCTCGTTCCCGCCAAAGAGAAAGCGGCCTGTGCGTCCGTCAGCGACGGCCCAGGCCCGCGCGGAGACGACCGGCGGACCATCGATGCGGTCGGCGGCCCGAAGGGCGGGCAGAGCGGGCAACGGGTCGGGTTCCTGCGCGAGGAGGGCCCTTCCGAGAAAGAGACCGGAAAACCCCAAGAGGCCGGATTGCAGAAACCTGCGACGCGAGATCTCGTGCGACGATGGCGATTGGAACATGAAATGGATCCTCGTGCATTAATTGCCGCTTGCGGCTTAGCGCCTCACACACTCACTACGTATCCAACTGCACAAACAACATGCGCCCCTGCGCCGCGACGTTCTCGACGGCAGGCAGCAATGCGTCCGTGTACTGCTCGCGGACGCCCTTCGTTTTCGATTTCTTGACGGCGGCGCCCACGGAGCGCAGTTCGGCCAACATGTTTCGCACCTGCTCGGGGGTGTGCATGCTGTGCATCGGCTGCCAGTCTTCCGAGCCGAAGTCGCCTTCCATGTCTTCTTCGTTGTCCTCATCTTCGCTTAAGAGACCTTCGAGCGCCATCTTGTGCCGCTCGGTGAGCGCGTCATCTTTCTCCATCTCCTCCAACAACGTAGTCGGTTCTTTCTTTCCCGCCGTGGCGTCTTTGGCGAACTGTTCAAGCAAGCCGCGCATGGCGAGCAGGCTGGCGCGATCCTCGTCCTGATCCGCATCGATTTCTTCGCTAGACGTCTCGGCAGCCAAACGCGGAACGTAGCGATAGGGTCGGGCGCCGAAGCCCGACGCCGCGACATCGGTGATGGAGTTGGGCGCCACCTTCAAGCGCTTCCAGACAAGCTCGATGACGTCCCAATTGATGCCGTCGTTTTCGACGCGAAGGTCCAGATCGAACGCGTCTTCCTCATCCATGCAGGCGTTGTAGATTACGGTCTCCCAGAGCGCCTTGCCGGTCGTGGACAGGTCGCCGTACCAATCGGGCAGTGCGAGGCGCTGCGCGACGAGGGATGCAAGCGACTTGGGATCGCGAGGCCATTCCGCGACCGGATCGTCGTCGTCGAACTCGTCCGTGAATTCCTCCAGACCTTCGTCGAGCAGCGCACTCAGTTCCGTGAGTTGCTCCGGCGTCGGCTGGCCGATCAACTTTTGAAACTTGTTCCAATCGAGCGAATAGAGGATATAGCCGGCCATGACGAACTTCCTTCGGGACCGAAGCGGTACTAAAGGAAAGATTGTCGCAGCAGAAGGGGGAGGGTGCAAGCGCGAGATTGTTCGTGGTTCGCGTCCGGCTCGTTAGGCTTCGTTCACGATCGCTGTGCGGCCAAACAATAGGTACAGGGGCGGCAACAAGAACAAATTCAGCACGGTCGAGGTGAACAGCCCGCCGAGGATGACGACGGCGAGCGGATACTCGATCTCGTGCCCCGGCTTGTTGCCCGAGATGACGAGAGGCACCAGGGCCAGGCCGGTCGTGAGCGCGGTCATGAGGATTGGCGTCAGGCGTTCCTCGGCGCCGCGGATCACCATGTCGATGCCGAAGGGCATGCCTTCCTCGCGTTCGAGATGGCGGAAGTGGCTGACCATCATGATGCCGTTGCGGGCGGCGATGCCCAGGACGGTGACGAAGCCGACCAGCGAGCCGAGAGACAGTTGGCCGCCGCTGACCATGACGGCGAACACGCCGCCGATGAGGGCGAAGGGGATGGTCAAGACGACGAGCAGCGTGGGTCGCCACGATTGAAAATCCACGTAGAGCAGCAGCACGACGCCGATCAAGGCGAGGACGGCGAGGGCATAGAGTCGCTGCGTGGATTCCTGGCGCGTGGCGTATTCCCCCAGGAAGGTGGGATAGTATTCGCGGTCGAAGGGCACTTCGCGCACCTTGGCCTCGATTTCCTTGGCGACCGAGCCCAGATCCCGCCCGCGCGCATCGCAGGTGATGTCCAGGCGGCGCGAGGCGTTTTCGCGCTTGATCTCGTTGGGCGTCGGGGAGACGACGACGTCGGCGACATCGCCTAAACGCACCTGCACCCCCAAGGGCGTGTCGATGGGCAAGGCGCGGATGGCGGACAGGTCGGCGCGCACTTTGGGTACGCCCCAGACCATGACGTCGAATTTCTTCTGACCTTCGTAGACCTCGCCGACCTTGGTGCCGCGCAAGAGCGTGGTCGATGCCCGACGGACATGGCCGGCGGTCAACCCATAGCGTTGAGCGTCTTCGGGGCGGAGGCGGACTTCCACCTGGGCAACGAGAACCTGGGCTTCCACCTTGAGATTCGTCACGCCGTCGACTGTCGCCATGACCGCCTCGACTTCCTTGGCCTTGGCGCGCAGGGTGTCGAGATCGGGACCGTAGAGGCGGACGACGATGGAGGCGCTCGCGCCGGTCAGCACTTCCTTGATGCGCTCGCGCAGGTAGGTGAGCACGTCGCGATAGAGACCGGGATAGGCAAGGACGACTTCCTCGACTTTGCGCACCGTCTCTTCGTAATCGGCGTTCTCATCGATGCTGATCCAGAGTTCGGTGAAGTTGGGGCCGACGACTTCGTCCGCCACCTCGGCCCGACCAATATGCGAGCCGAAGTTGCGGACGCCGGGGATGGCACGCAGATCCTTGCTCGCCTGCACGGTGATGCGCTGCATGGCTTCCACGGAGGTGCCCGGCTTCTCGACGAAGTGCATCAGAAAATCGGTCTCCTGAAAGTGGGGCAGGAATTCCTGGCCGAGTCGATTGGCCGCCACCACGCTGACCGCGAAGGCGCCGATCAGGATCGTCAAGGCGAGATACGGGCGAGTGACGATCACCGGCAGGATGGGCCGATAGAGCCCTTTGAGAAATCGCGCCAGGGGTGCCTCGGGCCGGTCGGCGGCGCGACCGCTCAGCAGCATGTAGGAGAGGGCCGGCGTCACGGTGAGCGCGACCGCCAGCGACGCGGTGATTGCCAACACATAGGCGAGCGCCAACGGCTGGAAGAACGCGCCGGAAAGACCTTCGAGAAAGAAGATGGGCAGAAACGCCAACACGACGATCAGGCTGGCGAAGACGACGGCGCTGCGCACCTCCAACGAGGCGTTGAGCACCACCTGGAAAGAGGAAAGCGGATTGCCCGCCGCTCGATTAAGGCGAATCCGGCGCACGATGTTCTCGACGTCGATGATGGCATCGTCGACCAACTCGCCCAGCGCGATCACCAATCCGGCGAGCACCATCGTGTTGATGCTCGCCCCGGCCCAGGTGATGAGCAGCACCGCCGCCACCAGGGAAAGCGGAATGGCGATCAGGCTGATCAAGGCCGTGCGCCAATCAAACAGAAACGCGATCAGAATGATGACCACGAGGATGCAGCCGATGAAAAGTGCCTTGGTCAAGTTATTGAGGGCGCGTTCGATGAAGGTGGCGGGGCGGAAGATCGTGGTGTCGACTTCGACGTCTTTCAGGCCGGGCCGCAGCGCCTCGAACGCCTCTTCGACGCCGCGTGTGACTTCAAGAGTATTGCCCTCGGGTTGTTTCTCGACGATGAGAAGCAAGCCGGGGCCGTCGTTGATGACGGCGTCGCCGATGGCCGGCGGCGAACCGATGACCACGTCGGCGACGTCGCCGAGCCGAATGGGGGCCGAGCCGCGGAAGTCGACGACGGTGCGTGCCAGGTCTTCGGCGTCGATCAGGGGCGAGAGGTGGCGGATGGCGAGGCGTTGGTTGGGCGTATCGAGGAAGCCGCCGGTTTCCAAAACGGCCGCGTCGCCGCTGGCCTTGATTACGGCATCGAGCGTGACTTTGTTGGCGCGGAGGCGGTCGGGATCGACGAGCACCTGAAATTGCTTGTCGCGCTGGCCCCAGATGGCGACATTGGCCACGCCGGGCACCGACAGCAGCTTCGGGCGAATGGTCCACATGGCCAGGATCGTCAACTCTTGCTGGCTGAGCTTCTCCGACCAGACGCCGATTTGCATCGCTCGGCTCGTCGAAGAGAGCGGCTGGAGAATGACGGGCGGCTTGGCCACGGAGGGAAGCCGGTTCGTCACACCCGCAACGCGTTCCTGCACCAGTTGGCGCACCTTGAGATGATCGGTGCCGTGTTCCAGAACGAGCACGACCTGCGACAGGCCGAGGACGGATTTGGAGCGGACCGTCTTGACGCTCGGAATGCCGAAGAGGGCATTTTCCAGCGGCATGGTGACGAGGCTTTCGACTTGCTCGCTGGAGAGGCCGGGGGCTTCGGTTTGCACCTCGACGATGGGCGGGGCGAATTCGGGGAATACGTCCAGATGTGCCTTGCGAATCGAGCGATAACCGACGATGAGGAGCAGGACGCAGCCGGCGAGGAGCACGACGCGGAGGCGGAGCGAGGTGGTGACTAGCCAGGAAAGCATCACGGTCCCCTTTACTGCCTGTTTGAAAAGGGGTCAGTCCCCTTTTAAAACAGTCATTTGCTGAAACCGGTCTCGGCGCCGAACAATTCGGCCGGCCCCGCCGTTACGATGTCCGTCCCCTCGGGCGGGCCCATCCCCAGGACGGCCGTGCCATCCTTCACGAAGCGGACCGTCACGCGGCGGCGAACGAATTCGCGCTCGCTCGTTCGCTCATAGACCCAGGTTCCGCCATAGACGTCGTGGATGACCGCTTCCCACGGCAGGGTCAGGCTGTCTGCTTTCGCCGTCTGCTCCAGACTGACGCCGACGCGGTGGCCGGGACCATAGCGGTTCTTGCTGTTGTCCAACTCGTAAATAAGGTCGACGGTCCCTGCGACGGGGTCGGCGGAGGGAAAGGCGGCGACCGGATTGGCAAGTTCGCCCTTCGCGCCGGCGCGGGCGCTCAAACGCGTAATCGACGCGGGTTCCTTCGGATCCACGTCGTTGAGTTCCCCGGAATATATCGGGACACGAACCCATACGCGGTCGAGATCGACGACTTCGAACAACGCCGCCCCGCTCGGGACCGTCTGGCCGGGCAACGCGGACACGCTGCGCAAGATGCCGTCTTCCGGCGCCTCGATGGCGAGCGGGGCGGCGGTTCCCTTGTCCAATTCGCCGACGACACGGTGCAGAAGCGTGCGGCGATTCGTCGCGGCGGTGAGCGTTTTCTGCGCCAGGTCGTAGACCGCCTGGGCGTCTTGCATCGCTTTCTCGCTGCCGGATTTGATTTCAAGCAGGCGCTGGGCGCGGTCCAACACAATCTTCGTTGCGTCCACCTGCGTTTTCGCGGCGGCGACCTGTCCGTCGGCCTCGATCTTGGCGGCCGTCAGATTCACCAGCCCCTCCGGCGTGAGCAGCGGCAGGAGGTCTAAGACATGGTCGCCCTTCTTCACCGCCTGGCCGGGACGCGGCATGCCGCCCGGCGTCGCCCGCAGCGTTCCCCCCAGCGGGGCGGACACGATGATGGCGCGCCCAATCGGAATCGTAATCTCGCCGCCGTACATCCGGGTCATCCGAACGGGCTCGCGCTTAACCTGCGCGGTGCGGATCGCCAGCCGGTCGACGGCGTCTTGGGTGAGTGTGATGACGTTGATTTGCGCTTCCTTGAGCACTTTCGACACCTTGGCCGGGGGCGGCGGCACATGCGGCGTTTCGCGATGCGGAACGTAGAAGAGGGCCCAGATCAAGGCCGCGCCGAACAGAGCGCCGCCCGCGATCAGTCCCAATTGCATGCCGGCTTGGCGAAAAAAGTTCATGGTGTCGGCGCTCCCAGAGTGGCACGCGGCGACGCCGTTTCCAGGCGACGGCCCACGCTTCGTTCGAGTTCGGCACAGGCACGTCGCAAGTTGACGCGCAACTGTTCGCGACGATTCAGGCTCGCCAGAATTTGTCGGGTGGCTTCCAGGACGACGACATAGGGCGTGTCCCCTTCGCGATAGGCCCGCTCCGCCCGCTTGACGACTTCGTTCGCTTCGGGCAGCACTTTGCCGTCCAGAATGTCCAGTTCGCTCCGAGCTTGTTCAAAGAGGAAGTGCGCTTGATGCACGTCGAGAATGATTTGGTTGCGGACGGTGATCCGTTGCCGTTCGGCGCGTTCGAGTTCCGCCTCGAAGCGGGCAATGTTGCCCTGATTGCGGTCAAACACGGGGACGGTCACGCGGAAGCCCGGGCCCAGTTCGTGGCCCGTACGCCGGCCTGCGGTCGCGTCGCCGATGCCAAAGACGCGAAACCAGCTTAGCCGCGACAGGCGAAGGCGCTCGGCCGCGGCCGAAGCGGCTTGAACCGCCGCCAGCGCGTCCGGCCGAGTGGCGACTGCCTCCTGGGTCAACCCCTCAACGTCCAAGTCGTGAAGCGACGGCGGATCCCCCGCGACAAGCGCGAGCGGTCGGCGATCCATGCCGATGCCGAGCAAGTTCTTCAGCCGTTCGTCCGCGAGGGAGATCTCGTACCCGGCGCGTTTCAAGTCCTGTTGCGCTTGCAGGGCGTCGACTCGGGCCGTCGCGGCTTCTTGCGGACTGATGTCCCCCGCCTTGAGCCGGCCATCGGCGAGGTTGCTAATCTGACCGCGGATGCGGGCGCCTTCCTCAGCCACTTTGAACTGTCCCGTCGCCAGCAACAGGTCCGCATATGCCAGGCGCACATCCCGAATCAGGTCCAGACCCGCCTGTGCCAACTGCTCGCTTACTTTGTTGGCCTCACCCGCCGCCGCCGCCACGCGAATCGGTCTTAGCCAAAATGTTTCCAGAGGTAGCTCGAACGCATAGCGAAAGGGCTTGTTCGGCATCGGGAACGTGTACGTGAAATCCGGATTGGGCAACAGTCCCGCCTGGACCAGATCGCCCCGGGCCACGCCGAGGTCGGCAAGCCGTTGTTGGAACAGGGCGTTGTTCCACAAGGCGATCAGGACCGCTTCTTCTTCCGTCAAGCCGTCATCGAGCGACGCGCCGTTTGGAAAGATGACCTCGCCGCATTGCGTCTGCCCCACGGAATATCCGGTGCGGGCCGCGACGCGGTGCGAGACGCAATCGCGATTGCAGGCGTGCGGCAACGTGTTGCAGCCCGCGCTCAGGCCCAACACGAGGAGCACGACAATCCCCGACGCCTTCGTGCGCGGCCGCACGGCGTCGATTGGCTTCGGGTTTGTCGCGAGTGCATCCATATCGATTCCGAGAATCCGGCGCGGTGCCGAACGGGCGCCTTGTCGGTCGGGAGGATGAAGCTGTCTTATTCAGTTTCGGTAAATTGTTAGGCGGGGATGATAAATTCGGATTGTTCGGATTGTTCCGAGGATAAGCGTTGCGAGGGCAAGGTTGCCTGGGCTGGGTAGATTGCGCGGGCTGTTCACTTTGCGCGGCACGCTCTTGGTACTCCAAGGACGTGCGGCAATGCCAGACGAGAGTCGACGTTTCAATCGTCCCTGCCGGGACTACGGCATGGTGCCCCGCGTGTTCCCAGCGTTGAAACGCTGGGCTATTCTCGGCCGGTCCCTACCGGGACGAAGAGAAGGCGTTTGCGTGGCACGCAAATCACCATGATCAGCGTACAGGGTAGCCATACCGGATCAGCGTACAGGGTAGCCATAGCGGCGGATGACGTCGCCCCAGCGCTGGCTGATCTTCTTCTCCTGGTCGGTAGTGAGTTCGTATTTGTTGGTTTCGTAGCCTTTGATGGTTGCGAGGTAGTCGCGGAGGCGGGGTTCGAAGGCATGCCAGCCGTCCAAGCCGAGGTGGGCGTACATCTTGGCCAACTCTTGTTCCGTGGCTTTGACGATGTCTTCGTATTTGAGTTCGTAGTATTGGCCGGGGGCGAGGTGCTTCTTGTCTTCTTCCAGGCGGGCGTACATACGGACGAAGGTGTCGAGCACCTGGTCTTCCAGGCCGACGAAGGTGGGGGTTTGCAGGCCGTGGGTGCGGTAGAGGGTCTTCCAGAGGTTGACGGTGGAGGGAAACACGACGTAGGGATCGCGGACGATGTGGATGAAGACGGCTTGCGGGAACATCTCCTTGAGGATCTTGACGCGGGCGGTGTGCGGGGGCGACTTGAGGACGAGGCGTTTGCCGGTCTTGTAAGTGACCTGCTTGAGGAACTGCTTGAAGGCGCGTTTCCAGCTACGGATGGGGCCGGGCTTGACGCCCTGGAAGTCGAGATACTCCGGACACAGCGGCCTACGGTTGGGGAAGGCGATGGTGAGGTAGGGCGAGGGTTGGCCTAGCATGCACAGGGCGAACTCGTCTTCCTGCGGGCGATCCCAGCCGGCCTTCATGTTGTCCATGGGTCGCTGGGAGGGCATCAGGAAGCGGAAGAGTTTGGTGAAGAGGCGTTCGGTGAGCAGGAAGTGGTTGGGCTCCAAGCATTCGTAGTAAGTGGGGTAGCCGTGGCGGGGGTCGAGGATCAGGAACTCATGCAGGAGCGTGGTGCCGGTGCGCCAGTGGCCGAGGATGAAGATGGGCGGTTGAGTGATCTTCGTCTTACGGATGGCCCGGCCATAGATGGCTTCTTGGAGGAAGGCGAGAAGCGTGTGGAAGAAGCTGACAATAGAGACGACGACGGCGATGTAGATATAGCGGGGATAGACGGCGAATCGGCCGCGCCAGAGGAGGCGGAGCCAGCCGAAGTAGTTGCAGCCCTGCCAGATGCGAGGGGCCCATTCTTTCTTCTTGGCGGGTTTGGGGGCGGCGGGGGTCGCGGTCGTCGGGGAGGGGGATGCCATCGCCAGCTTTCGTGGTAGGGTAAGGTGGGCGCGACCCCGGGCGCGTTTCCCGAACGGTCGGTGTCATTTTCGGGTTGGGCCAGGAATGGGGCAAGGGGAAGTGTCGTTAGCACGACGCGCCAGTGTCGTTAGCACGACGCGCCAGTGTCGTTAGCACGACGCGCAAGCGAGTGTTCTCCGCCGCGCCACTCGCTTGCGCGTCGTGCTAACGGGGCGGGGCCCAGGGGACGGGTTGCTTGTCGAAGAAGGCTTGCAAACCTAGTTGGCATTCTTGCGTGAGGCGCGGAGCGGCGCTGGCGTGGGCGGCTTCTTCGATGGAGACGGCATGTTTGGAGAACTGGTGGAAGAACTGCTTGGTTTGCAAAAGTGCGTTGGGGCCGCCCAGGACGCAGCTCCAGGCGAGGGCGAAGGCGCGGTCTTGAAGCTTGTCGGCGGGGACGACTTCGTTGATGAGGCCGGTGCGTTCGGCGAGGGCGGCGTCGATCAGGTCGCCGGTGAAAAGGAGATGGCGGGCCATGCGTTCGCCGACGTGGCGCAAGAGGTGGGGCATGACCATGGCGGCGACCAGACCGCGGCGGACTTCGGGATAGCCGAACTTGGCGACGGGGGCGGCGACGGCCAAGTCGCACACCGTCACCAAACCGGCGCCGCCGGCGACGGCCGTGCCCTGGACGGCGGCGATCGTCGGTTTGGGCAGCGTGTAGATGAGGTCGTAAAGGCGAGCCAGGCGCATGGCGTCGTCCCAGACGGGGGTCGACTCGGCGGGTGTTTGGAGCGACTCTTGCAGTTCGGCGAGATCCATACCGGCGCAGAAGACGTCGCCGGCGGCGGTGAGGATGACGCAGCGGACGGCGGCATCATCGCGCGCGCGTTCAAAGGCGGCGGTGAGGTCGGCGATCAGCGCCCGGCTCAGAGCGTTGCGCTTGTCGGCGCGGTTGAGCGTGAGGGTGGTGATGCTGTTTTGGGTGGCAGTGTGGATTAGGGACATTTTAGTTTTGCCAGTTGTCAGTTGTCATTATGGGGGTGTTGGGATTGGCTATCGGGATGAATCGGGGCGTTGCATTTTGTCGAGGTCGGGCGGGGGGGTGATGGGCATTTGCAGGAGGGCGAGGGCGTAGGTTTTGCCTTGGGTGTCGATGCGGAGGGAACGGCTGGCGCCGCCGGCGAGGGCGTCGTGGAGCAGGAAGTTGAGGCCCCAGACGTTGGGAGCTTCAAAGCGTTCGACGCGCGAGGGGTTGAGGGGGGCGAAGTAGGCGGCGACCTTGTCGGCGGTGAGGTGCTCGCACAGCCAGCGGTAGCCGGGTTCGGTGTAGGCGATGACGGCGACGTTGGCGTGATTGCCTTTGTCTCCGCTGCGGCCGTGGGCGATGGAGGAGAGGGGGATCATGGAGGGGCGCCTCGATAAGCAATGTTCGATAAATAATCTCCCGATTCTTCTGCCGCTTGCGGCTTAGCGTTCGCCTCGCCCGTTCAGACACCAGGAAGTTATTTTCCGAGGGAGTTGGGAGATATGTTATGAAGGGAGGGGGCGAGCGCGAAACGGGGACGAGAAAAAAACCCCCGCGCTTTCGCGCGGGGGTTTCGGGAACCGCGGGGGGCGGTTCCTCTATAGGCAGCGGGCTCGGGGCGAGACCGCGTTGGGAGGGGAACGTGTCGGGGGCGAAGGGGGCCGCCCCCGTCACGGGTTAAAGCGCCTTTTTGAGGACGTCTTCGATGTCGTTGACTTGCACCGTGCGGTTCATCACTCGGCCGTCGCGGCCGACGATGAAGACGGTGGGCAGGCTGTTGATCCCGTAGTAGGTCGCCAGCGCGCTGGAGAGGCCGCTGTCTTTGCCGTAGTCGCCGACGTGGCTGCCCGGAATCGGGCTGGCGGCGAGAAACTTGAGGGCGGCATCTTTACTGTCGTCAAGGTTCACCGTGACGATCTCCAGGCCCTTGTCGCCGTGAAGGATCGCCAGTTGCTTGAGCGTGGCAAAGTCACGGCTGCAAACCGAGACGAAACTCGACCAATAGTAGACGACGACGACCTTGCCCTTGTTATTGGCGATATTGAGCTTGCCGGAGCCGTTGATAAGATCGGCGTTCAGTTCCATCTCCCGGCCGATGAGACCGAGGCGGCGTTCGGCGCCCTTCGCCTTTTCCGCGTAGGCATTGAGCGGGAACTGGGTGTAGATCTGATTGTACCAGCGTTTGGATACTTCATCCCGGCCGGCGTATTCGCTGCCCATCGCGAGTTGGTGCAGGGCGTCGGCAGTGTCGTCGGCCTTGGGATAGGCGGTGACGAATTTGGAAAGGTTCTCGAGCCATTCGTCTTGGACATCGGCGAGCTTCTTGGCTTCCACCGTGTTGGCGACCTTGACGGAGAACTGCGCCCACATCTCGCGGTAGACCGCGTAGGGGATGAGGTTGCTCGCCTTGTCCGTCTTGGCGATGCCGTCGCGCAGAGCGCCCAGTTCGGCGAGGGCTTTTTCGCTGCCGGCCTGGAACGCGGTGCTCAGGTTGTCGCACATCTGGCGGGTCCAGTTATCGCGATCCTTCGCATCGACCAGGGGCAGGATCTGCTTGATCAAATCGACGCGTTGGAGGTTGTAGGCCGCGATCTTTTCATCCTTGGTCGGGCTCAAGAGCGGCGAACCTTGATGCGCCTTGTCGAGCGTGTCGAGTTGGGCGAGCACCTTTTGCAGTTCGGGGCTGGAGGGCGGAGTCGGCGCGGATCCCGCCGGGGCGCCGATGGCATAGGGCGCGGGCACATCCGTCAGGCGCCAGGAATAGCCGACCTGGATCAATTCGCCGGTGTCGAGCCAATCGTGCTTTTGATCCTTGTCGGAGGCGGGGCTGTGCTTGAATAGGATCAAGCGGGAGGTAAAGCGGATGAGGTCTTTCTCCAGTTCGCCGTTGGCCGGCGTGCAACTGGGGATAGCGCTTTCGAGGCGCTCGAACTTCGCGGTCGCGAGGTGCGGCAGCTTGGCGGCGGTTGCCTGGAACTTCGCCTGCGCGTTCTTTTGCAGCGTGGTCAGGCGTTCGACCTCGGCGGCCGGCAACTTGAGGAACTTCATGTCCTCTTCCGTGATGAGCAGGGCGCGGAAGCGATTAAAATCGTTTTTGGCGATGGCCTGGAAGGCTTCCTCGGTCGCCTCCTCGGCGGAGATCATCCGCCAAGCGTCGATCTTGCCGTCTTCGTCGGAATCTTGGCCCCATTTCATGCCGGCCGAGCCAAGCCAACGATACATGTCGGCGCGGTCGTTGCCGTTGGTGTCGATCTCGCGATAGACTTCGACGCCGTCCTTGAAGTAGGACCAGACGTCGACTTTCTTGTCGGCATTGGTGTCGAAGAAGGTGCGGAGTTTGTTGCCCTTGGCGTCGGTGAGGACGTAGCCGCTGGAACCGGCGCGGGCGCCCGCGACGACCTCCACCTTGCAGGAGTCCTGTTCGGCGGCGGTGGGGGTGCTGAGTTGGATGCCCGGTTGCGTGGGTGTGTATTTGAGGATTGCGGCCACTTGGGGGTTCGCCTGAGCGGAGTTGCCCAGGGCGAGGGCCAGACCGGCCAAGAATGCGGCGCGCAGAGAAGTCCTTGCCATCCCTGATCTCCTTGTTCATCCGAAAAGCGCGTTGAATCGTCAGGAATAGTTTCGGCACAAGGCAGGGTCGGAATTGAACGCAAAGGCGTGCCAATCGTTATTGCCCGCAGGGGAGGCAGCAAGGGCGAAATCCGGCGGAGTCCGCAGCGCCAGCAAGGGCGAGCCGGTGGGATGGTTCCATCCGCTCGCCCTTGCTAGCGCTGCGGGCTGCGCGGGATCAGGAGTGGCGCACGCCCGCAACTGTTTGTCAAACGAGCAATTGCGCGACGTGCATTGTCACCAACGCCGCGAGTGGAACCACGATTTCGGTCGATCCCAATATCGTCTGTGTGGCATAATCGCCTGCCTGGGGATCGCGGTAAACGAACAACTTGCGTCCGTTAATGTCCACCACCCAATACTCGCGAATCCCGGCTTGAGCGTAAAGAAGGCGTTTTTCGTTCGTATCGAAGTCGAGCGACGAATCCGCGACCTCGATCACCAGATCGGCCGTCGTCGGGTGGCCGCTGCCGCCCCGCGGCGTGCCGGCGATCACGGCGAAATCGGGTTCGGGGTCGAGATCCAGGCCGAGGACCAGCGGCGATTGACTGCGGATTCGCCATCCCGCCCCAAAGACGGCGCGCAACGCTTCATCGACCAATTCGAGCGTGATCGCATGGGGCGGATTCATCGGCCCCTCCGCCAAGATGATCCCGTCAATCAGCATCGCCCGCCGGCCCTCGAACATGCCCATATCGCCAAAGCGATGAAACTCGGCGCAGGTCCAACGCACGGGTCGGGGCCCAAATGACCTGGCTCGGGATAAAGGGACGGACAACGTCGTCACGGCAATCTCTCCATTTGAGTTCCTAAATTGCTTATACCCGCAATTCCTCCGTCCATCCAGTCATCCTTGCCCACCCAACGATCCGCTCGCCCTTGCTGGCGCTGCGGACTCCGCGGAATGCTCTTGCTGGTGCTGCGGGCTGCGCGGGATTGGTGTCAGGGTAAGTCGATTTTTGGAATCTGGAAGGATGCGGGGACGGCGAGGATGCGGTGGGGCGTCGTATAGCGGAGCGTCCAGTCGGCCAACTTCGTCATGGTAAGATACTTGGACTCGGTGAAGTGATAGCGAATGACGGCGCGCTGGGCGGATTCTTCGAGGACTTCCAGATCGTCGGGCAAGGGTTCCCATGCTGCCTTGCCTGCGTCCTTTTCCAGGGCGATGCGGTTGTTGCCGAGCCAGGACTGGTAACTTTCGAAAGAGGGCACGCCGGGCGGGTTGTCGATTTGCAGGGTGAAGCTCCAGCGGGCGGGGCCGACGGACACTTGTTTCAAGGAGACGGCAACTTTTTCTTGGGTGAGGGTTTGGGGAACGCCGGCTTTGCCCAGCGCCGCCAACTTATCGAAACGAAACGTCAGCATGCGGTCGGGCAGCACGACGGTGATCGACCCTTTCAAATTATCGATGCGGTCGTAGGCGCGGGTGGGGGGGGCGGGGAAGCGGAGGGCGAGCGTGGTGGCGCGGGCGCCGGTGAGTTCCTGTTTGCCCTGGCCGGCCATGGTGGCCGCAAAGGATTTCTGGTCTTTGCCCGTGTATTGCGCGGTGAAGTCGCCGACGTCGACATGGAACGGCAATAGACGTGGTTCCCAGAGAAGCAAGAGGCGGAGGCGGCACAATCGGCTGCCGTCTTCGAAGTCGCGCGACAAGGCGACGCGCTGCACGGAGACGCGAAAAACGCCATCGGCGACGCTTGGGCCCGGTTCCTCGGCATCGGCGACCGCGGCAAGGGCGCCGGAGGTATGGAACGGGGAGAGTCGGTAGCCGAATTCACGGCGTCCGTGTTCGATGGCGTGCCAGAAGGTGACGTTGCGCAGATCCCACGGGCGCGGCATGTCCGCGTTGCGGGCGCCTCGTGCATCGAGGACGGGATTGCCGGTCTGTTTGGCGATCGCGGCGAAGAAGTCCTTGGCGCTCGCCCCCGGCGATTGAAAGGTGACGCGCGCCGGTGCGATCGTCGCGGCGGCCTCCTCGCCGGAGTAGGCGCGCGAAGTCATGAAGAGGAAGGCGAGAAGGCAGGAGCAAGTGCGTGGCATGGAATGTCGACCGGATTGAGCTACGGATTCCCATCGGGTGGAAACCATTGAGCGTAGCAGATAGACGACGCAAACTCAATAATCGATCAACGAGGAGCGAGGAGGCGAATGGGGGTGATTCGGAAAATGGGGCGAAGACGAATTGGGACTATTGCATCAAGGGGGGCGACCGTGCCTGATTTGCCGGGGTCGGAGGGAATTTGATTCCCCAAGGAATGGCATGTTGACAATTTTTCTCACCGGACCAGGCGCTATAATAGAAGGCACGGCGGAAGGCTTCGGGCGGTATGAGGGCCGCTCGATTCGAGGAGAGGCAACCCCTAGGCAACAACCCCTCCGCCCGGCCATTATCATGCGGAACCTTCACCTGTCGGCCAATCTATGGACGCGGGGATTTTTGGACCTGGAACTCGTGCTTTTGGGCGCGGGCTTGTTGGTCCTGCTCATCATCGGGTTCTGGATGGTAATTCGGATTCGTCGTTGGCAAGGGGAGGAAGAAGCGGAAGTGTTGACTCCCCGCCGGCAACTCGAACAGTACCAGGCTCTCAAGGATGAGGGTCTCTTGGCGCCTGAGGAATTCGAGAAGCTGCGCACGCGTTTGACGGGCCGATTAACGCCTGGTTCCAAAGACGACCCTCCCGAGGATGAGTCGATTCGTCGCTAGCGAGACGCACCCCGTTTTGCCAAGGCGGCGGTTCATTTCCCAAACCCCGCAGATCGGAAAGGGCTATTTGCCTTGCGTGCTTTTCCGAGCCTGCGTAAAATTCAAGACAGGAAGACATTGTCCGGCGAAAGCCCCTTCCCTTTTCGCGCGAAACGGCCATTTGAATGTTTCGCATCGGACGCCGGTGCCTTTCTGTTTCCCCGCGAGAGCCGCTTGGAAACGCGCCTGGGCTGGTCCCAGGCTAGCAGTTAAAGGAGACCTGATGGCGAGCAACAGTTCTGGATCCGGGACGGGTGGGCGCAACAAACCCACCACGGGCAGCGGCGGCCGCAACCGCAACGCTTTCTGCTCCTTTTGCAGAAAAAGTTACCGCGACGTCGGCCCCCTCGTCGAGGGACCCGGCGACGTGTACATCTGCGGCGAGTGCATCGAGCTTTGCCAGTCGATTATCGACCAGGAAAAGAAACGCCGCGGCACGACGCGCAGCACGGTCACGCATATCCCGTCGCCGCGGTCGCTGAAGGAAAAGCTCGATCAATACGTCATCGGCCAGCAGCGCGCCAAGAAGGTGCTCTCCGTCGCCGTGCATAATCATTACAAACGGCTCAGCATCGGCGACGAGGGGCATGGCGACGTTGAAGTGGACAAGAGCAACATTCTCCTCATCGGCCCGACCGGCAGCGGCAAGACCCTGCTCGCGCGCACGCTCGCCAAGGTGCTCGACGTGCCGTTCGCCATCGGCGACGCCACCACGCTCACCGAAGCCGGCTACGTCGGCGAGGATGTCGAGAATCTGTTGCTCAAGCTGCTCCACGCGGCCGACTTCGACATCGAGGCGGCGCAACGCGGCATCGTTTACATCGACGAGTGCGACAAGATCGCCAAGACCAGCCAAAACGTCTCGATCACCCGCGACGTCTCCGGCGAGGGTGTGCAACAAGCATTGCTCAAGATGCTCGAAGGCACCGTCAGCAACGTGCCTCCCCAGGGCGGTCGTAAGCATCCCGAACAACAGTACATCCAGGTCGACACGACCAACATCCTGTTCATCTGCGGCGGCACCTTCGTCGGCCTGGACGATTGCATCTCCCGTCGCGTCGGTAAGAAGACGATCGGCTTCGGCTCCAGCCCCGAATATCGCGAACGCGAGCTGGGCGCCATGCTCTCGCAGGTCACGTCCGACGACCTGATCGAGTTCGGCATGATTCCCGAATTCGTCGGCCGGCTTCCCATCTTGGCGCCGCTGGAACCGCTCGACGAGGATGCTCTCGTCAAGATTCTTACCGAGCCGCGCAACGCTCTGGTGCGGCAGTACAAGAAGCTGTTCGAGATGGAGAACGCGGAACTCGACTTCACGCCTGAAGCTTTGCGAGCGATCGCCCGCAAAGCGCAGGAGCGCGACACCGGAGCGCGGGCGCTGCGCAGCATCGTCGAAGAAGTGATGACTGAGATCATGTTCGAGTTGCCCGAGATGGAGCAAAAGGAGAAGTTCGTCGTCACCGCGAATGTGATTGACGGCAACGAATCGCTGTTCAAGAATGTGGCCCCGCCGGATAAAAAGAGCGCGTAAAGTATAGACGCGACGGAAGCACCAAGAGCAACGGCGAGCCGCGAAAACGGCTCGCCGTTTCGCGTTATGGGCGACAGTATGGGGGGCGGTCTCCTACAATAGATAGAGCGCCGCGTGGCATGCGCCTGAGTACCAAGGCAAGGCGAGCCGGTTGGCGTTAGCCACCGGAGTGTAAACGCCGCCGCGCGTGGCCGCCGGGAGAGTCATGGAATGCGAACGTCGATCCGAATCGTAGCTGGTAGTTTTCGTGGGCGCAAGGTGGTATGCGATGTTAGGCCGGACCTGCGGCCGACGCCGCAGATGGTGCGCGAGGCGTTTTTCAGCATCCTGGGCAATGCGGTGCCGGGGCGGGTGTTCGCCGATCTTTTCTCGGGTACCGGCGTCGTGGGTCTGGAAGCGCTGAGTCGGGGAGCGACGCAGACGCTGTTCGTGGAACGCGATTTTCGCCAGGCGCAGGATATCGAAAAGCACATCAAATCGTTCGAGGTGGGCAGGAAGGCGAAGCTCTTTCGCACCGACGTTTATCGCTGGGCGTCCGCGTGGATGCCGACCAAAGAACCGGTAAACGTGTTTCTCAGTCCTCCCTTTGCGGATCTGGATGGACGGTCGCAGGATTTGCTCGATGCCCTGGCGGCCCTGCAAGAACGCGTGGCCGAGGATTCCGTGATTGTCCTACAAGGAGAGCGCGGCGCCGCGATCGAGAAAGCTCCGGAAATGGCGGGCTGGGAGTGTCGCAAGTATGGCCGCAATACGCTGATGCTCTGGCAAAAAGGCGCGGAGGCCGGCGCGTTTACCGAGTCCGCCGAGGATGAGACGGCGAAATCGGAAGGGTCGGATGCGGACGACGAGAACGGCGCCGTTCATGGACACGAGCCGGACGCGTAAGCGACGGTTTGGAATTTCGGTTGAACTTGAAATAGCGAAACCCATGACTGAGCGTGAATTCGCCCTTGAGGCCGTCCGGCGTCTCCAAGAGGCCGGCCATCAGGCGCTCTGGGCGGGGGGATGCGTGCGCGACGAATTGTTGGGCATGACGCCCAAAGACTACGACATCGCCACCAGTGCCCGGCCGGAGGATGTGCAACGGCTTTTTCGCCGGACAGTGGCGGTGGGGGAAAGCTTCGGCGTCGTGGAGATCATCGGCCCGCGCATTGATCAGGCGCATTTGGTGGTGCAAGTAGCGACGTTCCGAACGGAGGGACCGTACAGCGACGGCCGTCGTCCCGATTCGGTGTCTTATGCCTCGGCGGAGGAAGACGCCCTGCGCCGCGACTTCACCATCAACGGCATGTTCTTCGATCCGATCCGCGCGCAACTGCTGGACTTCGTGAACGGTCGAGCGGATCTGGAGACAAAGCTGTTGCGCTCCATCGGCGATCCCCGCGAACGATTTCGTGAGGACAAGCTGCGGCTCTTGCGCGCCGCGCGCATCGCCACGCGCTTCAACTTGACGATTGATTCCGCGACGGCGGCGGCGATCCGGGAGATGGCGCAGCAGCTACCGGTCGTCAGCGCCGAACGCATTGCCAAGGAACTTCGAGAATTGCTCATCCATCCCCGGCGCGCGCAGGGCATGGACTTGCTGCTGGATCTTCAGTTGATCAAGCCGATCCTGCCCGAGCTCCTGCCGATGAAGGGCCTGCCGCACGGATTGCCGGGGGCGTCGGCGGGGGATCTTTGGCAACACGTCATGAGCGTCTTGGAAAAGCTGGGGCCGGCACCGTCGTTTCCCCTCGCGTTCGCCGCGCTGTTGCACGACGTCGGCAAGCCCCGCACCGTGGGACGCACGCAAGACCGGTATACATTTTATGGCCACGAACATGTCGGGGCGAGGATGGCGGGGGACTTGGCGCAGCGTCTGAAGCTCTCCAATGCGGAGCGGGAGCGCGTGGTTTGGCTGGTCGAGAAGCATCAAATCCTCGCGGATGCCAAAGAGATGCGGACCAGTAAAATAAAGGTGCTGCTGAATCATCCGGGCATTCGCGAATTGCTCGCGCTGCACCGCGCGGACGCGGAAGCGACGCCCAAGAGCGCGGAACATGTTGACTACTGTGAGTTTCTCCTGCGAGAATGGACACCAGAGGATCTGAACCCGCCTCCCTTGCTTACGGGTCACGATCTGACAAAATACGGATTGCAGCCGG
>Ga0163144_10002079_pt1 | contig 46738 bp, 37 predicted proteins | sample OliLak19BULKMAT1_FD_123175 | JGI IMG/M metagenome (GOLD analysis project Ga0163144, IMG submission 123175) | Freshwater microbial mat bacterial communities from Lake Vanda, McMurdo Dry Valleys, Antarctica - Oligotrophic Lake LV.19.BULKMAT1 | ecosystem: Environmental > Aquatic > Freshwater >... | reverse complement strand
GCCGACGTGCTCTGGACACCCTCCCGCGACGGCGACGCGAACCTGCTCGCCGAGGGCGTGCCCGCCGAGCGCATCGAATGCATCGGCAACATCATGATCGACAGCTACGAGATGCTGCGCGAAGCCATCGAGCTCGACCGGACCGCCGCATCACTCGGCGTCGCGGGCCACGACTATGGCGTCGTGACGCTGCACCGCCCGTCGAACGTCGATGTCGCCGACAAGCTCGCCGAACTCTGCGACGCCCTGCTCGAGTCGTCACAGCGGCTGCCGCTGGTGTTTGCCGTCCATCCGCGCACCCGGAAGAAGCTCGCCGAGTTCGGCCTCGAGGGCCGCCTCGCGGCCAGCGGTCGCATCCGCCTGATCGACCCGCTCGGCTACATCCAGTTCATGAACCTGGTCACCGGCGCCCGCCTCGTGATCACCGACTCCGGTGGCGTGCAGGAAGAAACCACCTATCTCGGCATTCCCTGCCTCACCTTGCGCGAGAATACCGAGCGCCCGGTGACGGTCTCGGAGGGGTCGAACCGCCTTGTCGCCACGCCCGCGCTGGTTGCCACCGTCGACCAGGTGCTCGGCCAGCGCGGCAGGCTTGGTCGCCGGCCGGACCTCTGGGACGGTGCCGCGGCCCAGCGAGCTGCCGCCAGCCTGCGGAGGCGCAGCGGCTCGTAGGTCAGGAGTGTCCTCGTGCCGATCATCGCGGTCACCTACGCACTGTGCGCGCTAGCCTTCCTGGGCCTGCTGGCCTGCGCCCAGACGAGCTGGCGCGAGCGCATCCAGGGTTCACAGCTGGCGCCGGCGTTCGCGATCCAGGCCTTCTGGGCCACCTTGATCGCCTCGTCCGGGTTCTCCAACGTCGAGATCCCTTCCCTGCAGGTTGCTTCTGAGGTCGCTCGTAGCCTCGCCTGGCTGCTGGTGCTGGTCACCGCCCTGACGCCGGTCCTGTCGCGCAGCCTGCCGCCGAGCGTCGTGCCCACCTTGTGGATCGTCGGGTCCGCAGTCGCGCTCGCTGCGCTGCTGAGTCCGCTGGTCCTCCAGGGAGAGGCGCTCGCGATTCTGCTCGTCAACGTCCAGCTCTGGGGCGGGCTGCTGGGCGCGATCGCGGGCCTGGTGCTCGTCGAGCAATTCGCCCGCAACACGCGCGAAGACGCGCGCTGGAGCCTCAAGTACGTCTGGCTCGGCATCGGTCTCGTCTTCACGCTGGACCTCGCCGTCTGGTCGCTAGGGCTGCTCGGGGCCCGCCTCGACGGCGCGTCATGGACCGCGCGCGGCGTCGTCAACCTGCTCGTCGCGCCGCTGCTGTACATCTCGCTCGGCCGCATCCGCGCTTGGAGTACCGCGCTGTTCAAGTCCGCGGGCGCGTTCTTCTTCAATACGACCCTGGTGATGGCCGGCGGCTACGTGCTGCTGATGGCGGCGGCCAGCTACCTGATCAAGGCGAACTGGGCCGCGTCCGGCTCACTGGTCGAAGCAGTTTTTGTCGCGGCGGCCGTGGTGCTGCTGGCCGTGGCGGTGTTCTCCGACCAGTTCCGCGCCTGGCTGCGAGTCACGCTGGCCAAGCGCCTGCGCCCCTACCGTTACGACTATCGCGATGTCTGGCTGCGCCTCACGCGCGCGCTGACCGAGACCAGCGACGTACCGCTGCACGATCGCGTGACGACCGCGATGGCCTCGTTCGTCAACAGCGGCGGCGGCGCCCTCTGGGTACGCGACGCCGAAGGCGCGTATCGTCGCGCCGGCGGGCCACTCGAGCTGCCGGCGCGGCTGTCCTCCATCCCCCACGACGACTTCCTCGAAGACCTGCGACGTCGCGACTGGATCTACGACCTCGCCGACCCGCGCGGCGAACCCGCCGCGGGCGGGCAGGGCGGCACCGCGACGCCGTTCCCCCAGCCGCCCGACTGGCTGACGAGCGATGCCCGCGCCTGGCTGGTCGTGCCGCTGGTCTGCAACGACACCATGGCCGGCTTCGCCGTCATTGCAAGGCCCCTCGCCCCCACCCGACTCGGCTGGGAGCAGCTGGACATCCTGCGGGCCGCCGGCCGCCAGGTCGCGAGCTACCTGGCGTTCGAGCAGGCCGCCACCCTCCTGGCCGAGATGCACCAGTTCGAGGCCCTGAATCGCCTCTCCGGCTTCGTCATGCACGACCTGCGGCACCTCGTCGCCCAGCTCGCGCTGGTGGTCGACAATGCTGCGCGGCACCGCAGCAATCCGGAGTTCATCGACGACGCCATCCTGACCATCGAGAGCTCGGTCGGCCGCATGAACACCCTGATGGAGGTGCTGCGGACCGGGGTCGTGCAGGAGCCCGATCGCCGCCTCGACCTGACCGAGGTCGGCCGGGAGATCCAGCAGCGCTGCCGGCACCGCCAACCGGAAGTGAGCGTCGAGGCCGACGCTGGCCCCGTCGAGGTTATGGCAAATCGAGAGCGCCTGATGCAGGCTCTTGAGCACCTGGTCAGGAACGCCCAGGAGGCCACGCCGGAGGTCGGCTCGGTGACCCTCAGAGTCCGACGCGGGTCACACAGCGCCTCGGTCGAGATCGCCGATACTGGCTGCGGGATGGACCCCGAGTTCATCCGCACGCGGCTGTTCAAGCCGTTTGATACAACGAAAGGACAACAGGGGATGGGGCTCGGGGCCTACGAGGCGCGCGAAATCGTGCGCAAGCTGGGCGGCTCGCTGAAGGTCGAGAGCCGCCCGCAGTCGGGCAGCCGGTTCCTGATCGAGCTGCCGCTCGCGCCCGTGCTGAACGCCTGACGAACACGACCGGATCGCTACCACGCATGACCGACGAGCGACCCACATTACTGATCGTCGAAGACGACCCCGGGTTGCAACGCCAGCTCAAGTGGGCGTTCGACGGCTACGACGTGCAGTTCGCGTCGAATCGCACGGAGGCGATCGCTGCGCTGCGCCGCTTCGAGCCCCAGGTGATCCTCCAGGATCTCGGCTTGCCGCCCGACGCTGACGGCGTGGAGGAGGGCTTCGCGACTATCGCCCAGGTTCACGAACTGAATGCGCGCGCCAAGATCATCGTCGTCACCGGCCGTGACGGCCGCGAGCACGCGCTGCGCGCGATCGGCGCGGGCGCGTTCGACTTCTGCCAGAAGCCCGTCGACAAGGACGTGCTGCGCGTGATCGTCGATCGCGCCTTGCGCATCCACGCGCTCGAAGCGGAAAACGCCCGTCTGCGGAGCACCTCAAGTTCCTCCGCGCTTCCGGGCGTCATCGCGGCCAGCAGTTCGATGCTGAAGGTCTGCCGGATGATCGAGAAGCTCGCGCCGACCTCGGCCACGGTGCTGCTGCTCGGGGATAGCGGCACGGGAAAGGAGCGACTGGCTAGTGCGCTTCACTTTCTGAGTCCGCGCGCCAAGAGGGGCATTGTGGCGATCAATTGCGCCGCGATTCCGGAGAACCTCCTAGAGAGCGAGCTGTTTGGTTACGAACGCGGCGCTTTCACCGGAGCAGTGAAGCAGACTATTGGAAAAATCGAGAAAGCGAGCGGTGGTACTCTGTTCCTCGATGAAATAGGCGACATGCCACTACCGCTGCAGGCCAAGATGCTTCGCTTTCTGCAGGAGCGAGTCATTGAGCGGGTTGGCGGCCGCGAAGCGATTCCCGTAGACGTGCGTATCGTTGCTGCAACCAACAAGGATCTCGGCGCTGGCGTGTCCAACGGCAGCTTTCGCGAAGATCTCTACTATCGCCTTGCGGAGATCTCGATCCCTATTCCGCCTTTGCGCGAACGCGACGCTGACTCCGTCTTAATCGCTCAGGCGCTACTGAGCGCCGCGGCTACTCGCCACAGCCGCGGCAACCTGAGGTTTTCACCCGGTGCGCTTGCGGCGATCGAGCGTCATCCCTGGCCGGGAAACGTGCGCGAACTCGAAAATCGGGTCAACAGGGCTGCAATAATGGCGGAGTCCACGCAAGTGACGGCCGACGAACTTGGGTTGGCGCCATTGACGGAAGACGGTGATACGGAACTCGGACGCCTGAACTTGCGTGAGGTTCGGCAGCGCGCTGAGGCGGACGCTGTACGTCGCGCGCTCGCACTGACCGCAGGAAATATCTCAAAAGCCGCAGAAATTCTCGGCGTGGCGCGACCGACGTTCTACGATCTCATGGAGAGAGCGGGGCTTACGAACCAAGCTCAGTGATTCGGGTTGAATCTCCGGTCGCCGCTCGATCGCTACCTTATTTACCTTAATCTGCAATAGTCAGGCCTGCATGGCCGTCGGCCTGCGAGGGTAATCCGGGTTTTGGGGTCGGGGGCTATCTCAATCCGGGGCCTTACAAACGCGTTGTCGACAAACGTGCAGCCCGCTCTTGATCGTGGACCAAGTCACAGTGCTGACATTTCCCTGCATCGGCAAACAGCCCGCTCGCGAGATGAGTGATAGCGAATTTCCCGGCATTTCAACTGTCTCTCGGTGGGTCGCGGCCATCGGCGTGGACTGATAGGCGCTTGTCGGCGCGTCGAGACATTGCGCGGGGAATTCGCCGATTGATAGTCTCCAAAGACGATTTCTGTCTGAACAGTTTCCTTCGCTCCAAACTTCGCTCGAACTCGCTCTCGCAACGAGTGATGATGCTAGGGAAGCCTTCTGAAAGGGCAAACCCGTCGAAAGGCGGTGACGCAAAGCTTCCGGCCTAAAGGTGCGAGCACCTAGGGTAGCGGGGTCGCCGATAAGGCGTTCTTGGTGTTTTGCCCGTATTTGTTTCGGGCAACATCCGTCGCTTTGTCGGGATCCGGCAAAGCCGAGCGTCGAGGCCCGATTAGCTGTGGCGAGGCGTCGAAGCCTCGCGCGTTCGTGGCTTGGGACTGAGAGGTGTTTGGTGAAAGGCTTCATATCTACGACGTGTTTGATCCGTGGGCTTCGGCATGTCTGCGCCCTTTCTGCCGCGACAATGCTCGTTGCTTGCGGGGGAGGAGAGCCTACGGTGCCGGTCAGCTCGAGTCCGTCGGTTCCTACAACGGTTCCATCCTCGACCGCGCCACCAACTACTAACGCTGCACCCTCTATTTCTGGCACGGCAGGCACAACAGCAACGGCAGGCACTGTCTACACGTTCCAGCCGACGGCAACCGACCCGGAAGGTGGCGCGCTTACATTCGCCATCGTAGGTAGGCCCATATGGGCGACCTTTTCAACGGCGACTGGGCGCTTGTCCGGGACGCCAGCCGCTTCAGACGTCGGGTCTGCGTCCGGAATCACCATTTCGGTCAGCGACGGTTCCGCGATCGCGTCTCTTCCAGCGTTCTCGATCGCTGTGTCTGCGGCGGCAACCGGGGCAAATCGTCCGCCGGTAATTTCCGGGACGGCTACCCGTACAATAACCGTTGGTGCCACCTACACTTTCCAGCCGTCCGCATCTGATCCTGACGGGAATACGCTGACGTTTGCGATTCAGGGAAAGCCGTCCTGGGCCACCTTCTCCACAGCTACCGGGCGGCTCACCGGTGCGCCAACCGTAGCTGACGTAGGTGCTTCCCAGCCGGTCACGATTTCGGTGAGCGACGGTTCGGTGACCACCGCACTGGCGTCCTTCACTATCACGGTTGCTCAGGTCGCGAATGGCTCCGCCACCTTGGTCTGGTCGACTCCGACGCTCAATACTGATGGAAGCACGCTCAGCGGACTGACTGGATACCAGATCCTCTACGGGACCAGCCCGGCCTCCCTGAACCAAACTCTCCAGATCAGCAACCCGAGTCTGACGACCGCAATCGTCGAGAATCTCTCGCCGGGGACTTGGTACTTTGCGATCAAGGCGCTCGCAACTGGAGGCCAGGCCAGCGTCCAGACCAACGTCGCCAGCAGGATCATTCAATAGGGACTCTGTAAGATCGTGAGTGAGGCTTGGCCGTACTCGTCGGATTTTCTTACAGGATCCACGGGCTCGCGCGCGCGAATTCGCCCAAGTTATTGATTTGAAAGGTTAAGATTATGTTGGCGTGGCGATTGCATATTTGTTTCTGGGTGCGATACTTTTCTCGACGTGCGGGATCCAGAGGCAGCGAGCTATGACCAACGACGACAAGGCGACAGGCCAAGGCAGCTCGGAGCAAACTGCGGCATCTATTCCGTCAGCCGCTTTAGGTGTGGCAAACCGCGTAATGAGCCGGCGGGCCATGGTTCGCGGAGTCAGTGTCGTGGTCCCTACTATCGCCACACTTCACAGTGGTGCGGCACTCGCGCAATCGAGCAACCTTCTGAGCGCTGCGCCCGATACCGCTGCCGAGAACGGTCAGCATCGTTGCCTCGACACCAAGAGCGTCTACCCGACGCAGAATCGGGACGTCTACGACCTGGGCGAAGAGCCGATGGGCCACGTCACCCGGATTCGCAGCGACAAGCGGTACTACCTCGCGAATCCCGACGGAACGCCAAGTTCTACTGAGGCTAACCCGAAGCAAATGTGCAAGACGGGAGGCACCTATTATCGACAGGACGGTTCCAGAATGCGTCGCGTCAAGGTCGCCAAGGGTGCGATGGTCTCGCTGACCGCGATGAGTTCTTTCAGCAACGATATCACGTTCACCGACGTCTGAAGCTTCGCGGTCCCCGGGCACCGAGTCGGCCGCTTCGCCTGCCGGATCCTTGACTTACCCCATGGATCCCTCGTTTCTGCGCACCTAGTATCCCAGCCATGAGGCTGAACTAGGTGTCCCTTGCGTCCCCCAGACCATCCGGGATCTAGCCCGAAAGCACGCTCGTGGCTTGCGGCGTCATCGCAAGATCTCCTGTGGTTTGAAACAAAGGGCAGCTTTGTTCTCTTCCACAGGCCCTCGGGGAAGACACATTTCGTCAATGGCCAGATGGCCGAACTTCTGCGTACCGTGCTCGCGGTCCCGCGCTCGGCGGCCGAAGCCGCGCGCTGCCTCCTAGCGCAGCAAGGCCTGCCTGACGACGAGGCCCTGGGTCTAGAAAGCTACGTGGAGCAACTGATACTTCAGCTCGATGAACTCGGCCTGGTGCGAGAAAACTGACTCCATGTATTCGGACTACCCCAGAGTCGGCGAGTTGTCTCGTGGCGAACTGCGCGACCGCCTAGAAGGGCGGGGACTCGGAGTGCGGATCGGGCCCTTCGACATGTGCCTCCGAGTCGCAGTGCCAGCGATCGTCGACTCTCTTCATGAGCTATATCGAAACTATCCGCTTCTCGGGTTCGACCGCGTATTCAGCTTTCACGTCCTTCTCGAAGAGCGACGACGCGCCTTCAGACGCCGAACGGTGCGATTCATCGTTGACGGGAAGGCGCCTCACGAAGATATGCCAGCCGAGCATGCGCTTGCGGTATTGGAGTGGGGCATCAACCTCGTGATTGCGTTCCGGCATCACAGCCACCTGATGTTGCATGCGGGAGTGGTCGAGAAGGCTGGTCACGCAATGATCTTTCCCGCCGAACCCGGGTCGGGAAAGACCACGCTCTGCGCGGCGCTGATGTTGCGTGGATGGCGCCTGCTTTCGGACGAGTTTGGCCTACTACGGCCAGGTACCCTGAGCTTCATTCCGGTTCCCCGTCCCATGCCCCTAAAGAATGAATCGATCTCCGTAATCAAGTCGTTCGATCGCGGAGCGTTCCTTGGACCGGAAATCGCGAATACCCGAAAAGGAACCATCGCGCACCTTCGCCCTTCAGGGCCCAGCATTCAGTTCGCTGAAAGAGTGGCGCAGGCCAGCGCCGTCATTTTTCCGAAGTGGGAATCCGGTACCGAACTGGTATTGGAAGAGTTGCCGCAAAACGACGCGTTCGCCGCATTGGCCTTGAACTCTTTCAACTACGAGCTACTCGGCGAGACTGGCTTCAAGACGGTCGCCAAGCTGGTGTCAGGCGTGAAGAGCTACCGATTTCGATACTCCGATCTGAATGGCGCTATCGACGCGATTGATGGACTGTTGCGCCACGATGCTGTGGACCATGACTGACGCAGAACTGCGGCGCGTTCTTCTCGCGGTCCTGCATGACCCGCCAGCACTGGCACGCCTCCCTGCGGGCGACGTCGACACGCTCCTCAGAGTGCTGCGGAGAGCGCGCCTGCTCGGCCGCATTGCCGTCCAGTTGAACGACGCCAACCTGATGGGCGCACTGCCGACGACGGTGGCCGATCAGCTTGCCGGCGCGATGGCGGTCGCTGAAGCAAGAGCCAGGCACGCGGTGTGGGAGCTCGATCGGATCGTATGGGCACTGCGGGGGGTGGCAGACCTGCGTCTGATTGCGCTGAAGGGCTCCGCTTACCTGATGGCGGCGTTGCCGAATGCCCGAGGTAGGACCTTCGCAGACGTGGACATGCTGGTTCCGGAGGCCGCGCTTCGTGCCGTCGAGGAGCGGCTCCGCGAGAACGGCTGGCTTTCCGCAGACCTCGATGCCTACGACGAGCTTTACTATCGTCAATGGGCCCACGAAATCCCCGCGATGTCGCATCTCGACCGTCAGGTGGAGGTGGACCTTCATCGCAATATCGTCATGCGAACGGCGCGTCTCAAGCCGAGCGCAGCGCAGCTGCTCGCAGCCGCACGGCCGCTCGCCGGAAGCTCGGTTGCGGTGTTAGCCCCCACTGACATGGTATTGCACGCGGCAACGCACTTGTTCTATGGCGGCGACCTCGACAACAGCCTTCGTGAGCTGATCGACATCGACGTGCTCCTGCGGCATTTCGCAGTCCAGGAGCCCGAGTTCTGGTCGAAATTCTGGCACCGAGCGACGGAACTCGATCTGCGTCGACCGGCCTACTACGCGTTGCGCTATTCCAACAAGCTGCTGGGCACCCCCGTTCCCGCCCGAGTCCTGAACGAGACCGCCACCGGTGCGCCGCCAGCCGTTGTCAGGCTTCTCATGGACCGCCTGGTGCCGGTGTCCCTGTTTCCCTCTCACCCGGATCGCCAGGCGCTGGGCGCGACACTCGCTCGACTGCTGCTATTCTGCCGATCTCACTGGGTGCGCATGCCACCGCTGCTGCTGCTGCGTCATCTGGGGACGAAAGCCTATCTGCGATACCTCCGCAAACCAGCTGCCGGCTGAGTCGTGGTGCCCAGCGCGGGGGTGTGAAGTCGTGGTCTGTGAACCCGGTCCTAATCGATCATGACCGTCCGGGCTAATCTTCAAACTGCAGCGTTGCTGGGCGCCGAAAGAACCGGCTCCCACCTGGCAAATCAGGTCGCGAAATAGGGGAGAATGTGCAGCATCGCGGCGCCGCAAGATCGGCCGACGCTTGGACGCAAATTGTCGTTGCAATCGTCCTTGCCGCAGTTGCGGTCGGCCTCTGGGCGAGTGCTGCGACCCTCGTCAAGCATTGGCGGGAAAACGCGACCTATGGCCACGGCCTACTGGTGGTGGCCACTGTCGTCGTGTGGGTGTTCCGATCGGTTCGGGGGCCGTTCTATCCTCCTGCCGGCTCGGGCGTGTTCTTCGCAGCGCCGCTCGCGTTGCTGACTTTCCTGTGGATCGTGGCGTTGCGGGCGAACCTCAACATCGTCCACCAGATGCTTCTGCCGATGATCCTCCTCGCCGCCGTGGCCACGGCCCTAGGCGGGTACACCGCCCGGAGGTTAGTCGTTCCGGTTGGATTCCTGTACTTCGCAATTCCCATCTGGGACTACTTGCTTCCCGCGCTGCAGCGCATCAGCGTTTCAGCGACGGAGACGATACTCGCAGCGACCGGCTTGCCTGCGAAGATCAACGATTCGCTTGTCACGATTCCCGAAGGGATTTTTGAAATCGCCGAGGGTTGCAGCGGTCTCCGGTACCTAATCGTGGCACTCGCGCTGGCCTATGCCGGGGCGGCACTCAACACGCTCAGCGCCCGACGCGCTCTCGCGCTGGCATCCTTCGCTACGGTCGCCGCGCTTGCCATGAACTGGCTGCGGATAGCCGTGGTCATTTACGCCGGCCACCTCACCGACATGCAGCATTACTTTGTAAGCGTCGAGCACGAGTCTTTGGGATTCGTGCTCTTCCTGCCGCTTCTCGCATCCATCGTGCTGGTGGCCCGCCTGCTGGCTCGCACCGAGCCAAACGACGGAATGTCCGTCGCGAAGGCCAGCGATCGTGTCGCGGCCAATTCTGGAATGAGCGCCGTCTTGATCTGCCTGGCGATACTTGCGGTTCCACCGCTGGTAGCACGGATGGGTGTTGTTTCGACTCCGCCTGTCATTCGACTTGGGCCTTTCCCGCTGGCGGCCGGCGCCTGGCTCGGACCGTATCCACCGTCTGCGGCGTGGAGTCCCGAGTACTTGGGCGCGGTAGCTGCAAGCAGGGTTGCTTATGTCGACTCCCCGGGCACCACTGCCGAGGTTTATGTGAATCTTTACAGCTCGCAGAGCCAAGGCCGCGAACTGGTTTCGTACGGAAATGCGCTCCTGGCGCCAGGGGACTGGACCGTCTCCTGGTCAGGGAACGTGCGTGGCTTGGTGGTCGACGGAATGCCGGAGTTGGCATCGATGGAGGCCCGGACGGCCGATGGAAGGGCTTGGCTGGTCGCGTATCTGTACAAAGTTGGGACATTTGTGACCCACTTCGAAGGATTGGCTCAGGCGGCCTACGGATTCCAATCATTGTTCCGACCCGTTCCCGCGGGAGTCATCGCGGTGGCAGTACAATGCCAGCCGAACTGCGACGGAGCACGCCGTACACTTATGAACTTCTGGAAGAACTTGGGAAGCGGTCTGCTCGCCACGATTCCTGCTTCCCGGGAGTCAGAATGACACCTTTTCTCCGGACAATGCCCGGCATCTGCATTGCGATTGCCGCAGCCTCGTTCCTGTTAGGCTGTGACCGCCTGCTCAGTGACGATGCTCGACTGGACCGGGCCGCGACTCAGGTAGACGCCGGCAACTACGACGCGGCACTTGGCGACCTGAAGGTTCTCCTCGAGTCCGCGCCTCGCGAACCCCGGCTCCGCGTCTTGCTGGCGAAAGTTGCCCTGCAAATGGGCGATGGCGAGGGCGCCCAGAAGGAACTTGATCAAGCGATCGCGGCAGGTGCGGCTCCAGAGGCCATCGACGACCTGGCACTCGGTATTCTCGTTGCGCGCGGGAAGCACGCCGAAGTCCTCCGCCTTATGCAGGACAAGCAGGCTTTTCCTTCCCCAGCGGCCGCTGCTGCGACGATCAGGTCATTCCTCGCATTGAGCCAAACCAAGGAGGCGGTGGCCGCTGCGGACCGAGCGATCCGCGCTTTCCCGGAATCCGGGGACGTGCATATTGCTGAGGCCCAGGCGCGCGTCGCTTCAGGAGATTCCAAGGCCGCCTTGGCCGCCCTTGATGCGGTCATCGCCAAGGACGGCGACAACTCAGCAGCGCTGCTGTTGAAGGGGCAACTGACCTTGGCCGCCGGAGACGCGAAGTCGGCGCTGGCGGCACTCCGCCAAGCGCGTGGCAAGGCCGGCAAGGAGCTCAGTCGTCCGCACCAGGCCGAACTGCGCGCCTGGCTGGTTGAAGCCAATCTGGCAGCGAAGGATCTCGCTGGTGCGCGCGAAGAACTGTCGCAGTTGCAGGCGCGTGTCCCAGGCTCTTTCGCTGCGCTTTTTCTGGCCGGCAAGGTTGCGCTCACCGACATGGATCCGACTACGGCTGCGGCGGAATTCCAGAAAGCGCTGGCCGTCAACCCGGGTGCGGGGTCAGCCAGGCTACTGCTTGGCGCGGCGCTCCTGGACAAGGGCTCAACTGAGCAGGCGGAGCAGGAACTCCGGCAGTTGCTTGCGGCAGAGCCCGGTAACGCCGCGGCGCGCCAGCTGCTTGCGCGTCTCTATCTGTCGCGAAACGACACGGAAGGCGCTCGGCAGGTGTTGACGGAATCCATGCTTGGACTTCAGGACGCCGAACTTCTTCGGTTCGCTACTTCCGTACTTCTCGCGACAGGTGATCTATCCGACGCGATCAACGTACTTCGCAAGGCGGTCGAACAACAGCCGGCGTCCGCCGAGCCCCGCCTCGCCCTAGCGCAGGCCTATCTGCGTGCCGGGCGGAGCGCGGAAGCGGCGGAGGCATTGAAGTCGGTCGCGCCTGCTCAGGGTGGCACCCGGCTTCGGCAGCTGAAGGTGGCTGTCGAAGTCATCGGCCGAAGCCCGAAGGAAGCGTTACGCGCCATCAACGGCCTCATCGACGAGCAGCCGCGCGACCTCGATCTGGTGCTCCTGGGCGCCTCCGTGCTGGCGAATGTGGGGGAGTCTAATGCAGCCGAAGATCTCTACGATCGAGCGATCGCGCTCGACCCCGCGAATGTCGACGGCCGATTGGGCCTGGCGGCGCTTGCCGCCCGCACGGGAACTCCCGACCGGGCCGCCGGGCTCATCGACGAGGTTCTCAAGCTCGATCCTCTGAATCAGAGGGCACTTCTGGCGCGCGCCGCGTTGGCCTATCAGAAGGGTGACAAAGGCAGCGCCAAGGGTCTGCTCGAAAGAGCGATATCCGCAGCACCGGCCGCCGTCGAGCCCCGCCTGATGTTGGCAGAACTCGCCTTCCAGGCGGGCGATCTGAATCGCGCGAGCGCCATGGTTGATCAGGCCCTAACTGTGACCAAGACCCGGGGCGACACGCTGAATGCCATCGGCCAACTGTTGTTGCGGCATTCGAGGTACGAGGAGGCGCTGGCACGCTTCGAGGAATCCGAAAAGCTTGGCGCGCAGTCATCTTTGGTGGGTGCCGCAGTGGCGCTCAACGCGCTTGGGCGCGAGCGAACCGCTCGCGCACGCCTCGAAGCAGCAATCGCCAAGAAACCGGACTGGCTGCAGGCGGTCGCAATGTTGGTCGCGATCGACGTCGGCCAGAAGGAATACGAAGTTGCGAACCGAAGGGTCGCCGCGTACGAACGCGCGTCCGGAAATCCGGCTGCAGCAAGCGAACTCAGAGGCGATGTACTGGCCGCGCAAGGCAAGCCGAGAGAAGCGGCGCAAGCCTATGAACGGATACCCGCTGAGCAAGTCAGCGGTCGTGTCGCGACCAAGGCATTCGCGCAGAAGGTGAAGGCTGGGCTGCCCAGTCCGGACGTCGCTCTGCTCGCTTGGCTTGGCAAGAATCCGACCGATGTTCCGGGGCGAATGGCGCTGGCCGCCTACTTCATGGAAGCCGGAAACAGCCGGTCGGCAATTGCCCAATACGAGGCAGCCTTGGCCATCCGTGCCGACGCCGTGACGTTGAATAATCTTGCCTGGCTCTACTACGAAGACAAGAACCCGAAGTCCACGGACCTCGCCAGAAGGGCCTACGAACTGGCCCCTATGAATCCGCGGATCCAGGACACATACGGCTGGATTCTTGTCGAGTCTGGTCGGGTTGAAGAAGGGGCGAAGCTGTTGGGCGAAGCGGCAAAGGCGGCGCCCAACGACTCGGACATTCAGTACCACCACGCCGTGGCACTCGCACGTGCTGGCCGGCGACCGCAAGCTGTCGAGGTGCTCAATGCGCTTCTCGCGACCAACCGAGCGTTTCCCGCGCGCGGCGAAGCCGAGTCCTTGCGGAAAACACTGTCAGCTGGGGATGCCCGATGAAGTTGATTAAGTTGGCTCGCGGCCTTGCATTGGCACTGATCTGCGGATTCGTTGTCCAGGACGCCTCGTTCGCGCAGTCCCCGGCGAGTTCCGCGCGGCCCCCCGTATCACAGCCGCCTGCAGCGGGCGCTGAGAAGCCCTCTGTTGCAGCGCCTGCGGCTCCGGCACCGGAGGCCGAAACCTACATTCTCGGGCCCGGCGACACCATCCAGATCTTTGTTTGGCGCAATCCTGAACTATCAGTCACGGTGCCGATTCGCCCCGACGGCAAGGTCTCAACCCCGCTGGTGGAGGATCTGAATGCGGTAGGGAAGACTCCATCAGCGTTGGCGAGAGACATCGAGGCCCGACTTGCGGAATACATACGCACGCCGCAAGTGAACGTGATCGTCACGACGGCGCAGAGTTCATTCAGCCGCATTACCGTCGTCGGCCAAGTGACTGCTCCCCAGTCTGTTCCCTACCGCGCAGGAATGACGGTACTCGATGTCGCGCTCGCGGTAGGCGGCCTTTCCGAATTTGCGGCTGGAAATCGCTCCAAGCTGGTCAGGAAGGGAAATGACGGAAAGGTCGCCGAAATCCGCGTCAAGCTTGACGACATCGTCCGCAAGGGAAAGCTGAAGGACAACGTCGAAGTACAGCCCGGCGACGTCCTGATCGTCCCGGAGTCTGTGTTCTAGTCACGCCAAAGCGCGAAATCGACGCATCCAGAGTAGAGCATTCATGCAGATCGGACCGATCATTGAGCGGGTTGTCGACGAGATTCGCGGAGCCTGGCGTTTCCGCTGGCCTGGCATCATCGCTGCGTGGGTGGTGTGCGTTGTCGGCTGGCTGGCCGTGTTTTCCCTTCCGCAGGTCTATGAAGCCAACGCGCGCGTCTACGTCGACACCAAAGGCATTCTTCGCCCGCTCCTCCAGGGTCTCGCCATCGATCCCGAAGTGGCATCCGGGCTCGATCTGGTGCGCCAGGTGCTCCTCAGTCGTCCGCAGATCGAACTGGTCGCCCGACAGACCGACCTCGATGCGGGCGTCAACTCTCCCGAGGACAAGGAGAGGCTGATCGCGGACATACAGTCGCGCATCACCATCGAGGCCGCCGACTTGCGAGCTCGAACCACCGATGGCCAGGGGTTGTATCGCATCAAGTTTCGCGACCAGGATCGCGAAAAGAGTGTCGAAGTCGTACAGAAGCTCCTCACCGGGTTTGTCGAGAACGCCTTGGGGGAAAAGCGAACCGGCCAGGAGAACGCCAAGAAGTTCATCGGCGACCAGATTTCCGAATACGAGTCGAGGTTGCGGAAAGCCGAGGCGAGCCTCGCGGAGTTCAAGAAGACGAACGTCGGGATGATGCCGGACTCGCAGGGGGACTATTTCGCCCGCCTCCAGCAGGAGTCGGCCGGTCTCGAGACCGTACGCACGACCCTTGCGATCGCCGAAAGTCGTCGCGCTGAGATTTCCCGTCAATTGAGCGGCGAGGAACCGTACCTCTTCGGCTTCGACGGTGGCAACGCCGCACCGAGCGATCGTGGTGGCGGTGACCTTACCTATAGAATCCAGGATCTGGAGAAGACCCTGGAAGAGCTACTCCTTCGATTCACGGAGAAACACCCAGAGGTCGAGGCGACTCGCCAAACCATCGAGGAGTTGAAACGCAGGCAGGCAGAGGAGTTGGCGCGTGTCCGGGGCGGCGCGCGCGCCAGCGGAAGCCTGTCGTCCTCGCTGAAGTCCAACCCAGTTTTCCAAAACCTGGAACTCGAACTGAAGAGGGCGGAAGTCCAGATAGCGGAATTGAGACAGGAGCTTGCGCAGCGCCAGGGCAAGGTTTCGGAGCTCAGGCAGCGCGTCGATGCGGTCCCAGAGGTCGAGGCGGAACTGGCGCGACTTAATCGCGATTACGAAGTAACCCGGCAGAAGTACCTAGAACTCGTCCAACGGAGGGAAACTGCGAATCTTTCGCAGGACGTGGAGCGCACGGGTACGGTGAAATTTGAGGTGCTCGACCCGCCTGCGGCGGCGTTGAAACCCATCTCCCCGAATCGGGGCAATCTGTTTGCCTTCGTATTGTTGGCTGGGATAGGTGTCGCAGCGGCCATCTCATGGCTCCTCAATCAGATCAGGCCTGTTTTCCACAGTGTTACGTCGCTTGCCGAAGTGACTGGCCGGCCCGTCATAGCCGCGGTGAGCCGTACTTGGCTCGATCGTCACAGGCAGCAGCAACGTGTCGAGCTGCTGAAGGTCTCCACGGCCGCGGGCCTGCTTCTGGTCGGCTTTGGGGTTGTCCTGCTGCTGCAGCGCTTCGGAATTTAGTGCCCGACAAGGCCCATCAGGTGAATCACGCATGAGTCTCGTTGAGAAGACCCTGAGAAAGCTCCGCGAAAGCACGCCCGCAAAGGTTGGCTCGGCCGGAGATGCGCAGGCCGACTCACAGCCGAAAGGATACGTGCGTCGCCCGATTGGCAAATCTGCCAAGGTCGCCACTGTCGACGTCGACCGCCTTCGGCAGGCCGGATTGCTCGCGCCGATCCATCAGGAGCGAGAGCTCTCGCATCAGTATCGAACGATAAAGCGTCCCTTGATCAAGCGCGCGTTCGACCGTCGCGAAGGTGAAGGAGCGTTGGGCGCACTGCCGCGTTCAATCATGATTTCCAGTGCTTTGCCTGGAGAAGGCAAGACCTTTACCTCAGTGAATCTTGCTTTGAGCATGGCGGCCGAGGTCGACCATTCCGTCCTGCTGGTCGACGGCGACGTGGCGAAACCACACATCAGCGAAACTTTCGGTCTCGCCGATGAGCCGGGACTGCTGGATGTACTAGATTCCGCCGACAGGAGCATTGAGTCAGTCATCGTCAATACCGACGTACCGGGGCTCAGCATACTTCCGGTTGGGCGTAGGTCCATCGCCGCCACGGAACTACTCGCCAGTGCACGGATGCAAAAAATCGTTCGACAGTTGGAGCAGCTTGACAGCCAAGGCATCGTGCTTTTCGATTCTCCTCCTATTCTCCTGACAACCGAGGCGCGAGTCTTGGCGTCATTGTTCGGGCAGGTGCTTCTAGTTGTTGGTGCTGGTAGTACGCCCCAGCAGGCCGTGCTGGATGCAATCCAGATCATTGGCGACGAGCCGTTCCTCCAACTGGTTCTTAATCAGGCTGTCTACGTAGGTGCATCCTCGGCCTACTATGGATACGGCTATGGTTACGGCGAAGCCCGATCCGAGGTTCCTGCCGAGGGGAAGCCGTGATCCAGCCTAATCACCGACTCTTCCTTGGATTGGTTCCGGCCCTGCTCGCTGGGGTCGCCCCGCGCATTGGAGCAGCTCAGGAGGGCAGGGATCTGGGCCTCTCCGTAAGCGCCGGTGTCGAGTACTCCGACAATATCGGGCGAACAAGCGTCGACGCGCAGCACGAAACAGTTATCGATGCGGGGCTCGCAATGAATGTGTCGCGCGACAGGGGTGCCCTTCGCCTGGCATTGGCGACCGATCTACGTTACCGCAAGTTCCTCAATGGACGTTTCGGCAATGAACTCTTGGGCGGAGCTTCCGCACGGCTCGCCTATGAAGTGATTCCGGACCGCCTGATCTGGATCTTGGAAGACGAGTACGGTCAGAGTTTCATAGATCCGCGAGCCGTTGAAACTCCTCAGAACCGACAAGGCGTCAACTTCGTCACGACCGGCCCCGACATCCGTATCCCCATCGGGGGTATCACGAGCTTGGCGATAGAGGGACGTGCGTCCCAGGCATGGTATGAAGAGAGTTCACTGGGGAGCACGCAATACCGTGCTGCCCTCGGCGTCGTACGTCAGTTGGGTGCAAGAAACGCGGTCTCCGCGTTCGCATCGGAGGATCGCTTCGAGTACGACGATCTCCCTTCCGGAGACGACTTCAAGATCCGTTCCGCCTATCTCATGTTCGATGGCCGAGGCGCCAAGACAAACCTTCGAGTGATGGCGGGAAACAGCGGACTCGTCGGTCCCGATAATGACACCTCGGGGCTTCTTCTGGACGTCGCTTTGACCCGGGAGTTCACAGCTCGATCTAGTTTATCGTTTAACGCAGGAACGGACCTGACTGAAGCCTCGGGAGCTTTTCGCCGTGGTCGAAGCGGCCTCGACCTGGCCGTAACCGACGACACGTTTCGCTTGGTGTCGGCGGACCCCTTGCGCTCGACCTTTGCGATCCTGTCCTGGAGTTATGCCGGGCCTTCCCGCTCGCTCGATATCGCCATGCAATGGCGCAAGGAAGAACATGAGCGCAGGATCGAACTCGACCGCGAGCGGCTAGGCGCCGAGGCGACGTTTACTAGGCGCTTGCAGCCATCGCTATCGATGAGTCTGTATACGAGCTATTTCCAGGATGACTTCTCCAGCCTGCAAAGCGGCTTCGATGAATGGAGCGTCGGACTGGCTACCGACTGGCGTGTCGTACGCGCCTATTCGCTGCGCTTGCGGTTCGACCGTATCGATGGATCGATCGATGCTTCCAGTGCGGCCCCGGTCCTCGGAAAGTTTGTCGAGAACCGCGCGTCATTCCGCGTGACCTACACGCCGGGCACCTGAGAGACGCTTGGCGGAATCGCAGGTGGGCACCATCCGAAATGCGTTCTCAGTGGACGTGGAGGACTATTTCCACGTGGAGGCGCTAGCTTCTGCGATCGATCCGGGGCAATGGGATGGCTGCGAATCGCGTGTTGACCAAAACACGTATCGGATCATGGCGCTTCTAGAACAAAAGCGCGTCAGGGCAACGTTCTTCGTGCTCGGCTGGGTCGCAAAGCGGTCTCCCTCGCTGGTGCGTGCGATCCACAATGCCGGGCACGAGGTAGCCTGTCACGGGATGTCGCATCGTTTGGTGTACAAGCAGTCGCCGGAAATTTTTCGCACCGAGACCGCAGAGGCGAAGGCGTGCCTCGAAGATACGATCGGCGCTCCGGTGCGAGGATATAGAGCGGCAACGTATTCGATAGTGAGTTCGTCGATATGGGCGCTAGAAATCCTTGCGGAACTGGGGTTCACCTATGATTCCAGCATCTTCCCCATTCGTCATGATCTCTACGGAATTCCTGATGCACCGCGCTTTGCCCACCGCATCGGTCGCGGCGCCCTCATCGAAGTGCCGATCACGACGGTGGAGTTTCTTGGCCACAGGTTTCCGTGCGGCGGCGGCGGCTACTTCAGGTTGCTCCCCTATATGGTGTTCAGGGCAGCGCTGCGGCGCGTCAACGAAGCGGACCGTATGCCTGCCGTTTTCTATTGCCATCCGTGGGAAATCGATCCGGGCCAGCCGAGGATCAGGAATCTCTCGGCAAAATCCCGCTTTCGCCACTATACGAACCTTGAGGTGATGGAGCAGCGCCTGCAACGACTGCTCGGAGATTTTTCCTGGGGGCGAATGGATGAGGTCTATGGACTGCCTCGCGCCTAAAGTCGATCAGCTTGCGGAAGTTTCGGTGGCGAACCTTCGCGATTCAGCCGCCTGGGATGCCTATGTCTTTGCACATCCGGAGGGCACCTTCTTCCATTTGAGTGGCTGGCGCGAGGTCCTCCAGGCCGCCTTTGGCCATCGTGCCCACTACCTAGTTGCATACCGAGGTGGCGTAGTCCATGGGGTTTTGCCGCTCGCGGAGGTTCGTAGCGCGCTGTTCGGCCACGCCCTCGTGTCCACTCCGTTCTGCGTCTACGGAGGCATCGTCGCATCGGATGACGAGTCGAAAGCGGCCCTCGAGCGGCGGGCATGCGAACTCGCGGTGTCACTCGGCGTGGACTACCTCGAGATGCGCAATCGGCGTCGACAGCATCCAAAGTGGCCGGCCAAGGATCTCTACGTGACCTTCCGCAAGGCGATTGCTGAAAGCTCCGAGGCCAACATGCTGGCCATCCCGCGAAAGCAGCGCGCGATGGTGAGGAAGGGAATCCAGGCGAATTTGACCGCCGAAGTCGATGTGAATGTTGCGCGACACTTCGACATCTATGCGGAGAGTCTGCGCAGCCTGGGGACGCCGGTGTTCTCAAGGAAGTACCTCGAGACCCTGCTAAAGGTCTTCGGCAGCTCCTGCGAGGTGCTCACGATTGTCCATGAGGGGCAACCCGTCGCCAGTGTCTTGAGTTTCCTGTTCCGCGATGAAGTGCTTCCCTACTACGGAGGAAGCACGCCAAAAGCCCGTTCGGTGGCGGCGAATGACTTCATGTACTGGGAGGTGATGGAACGCGCCCGGCAGGCGGGAAGATCGATCTTTGACTATGGACGAAGCAAGCGGGGAACCGGGGCGTTCAGCTTCAAGACCAACTGGGGTTTCGAGCCGACAGCGCTTCACTATGAGTACTTCCTCGTCCGCGCCCGCGCGATGCCGAACCTGAGCCCGACCAACCCGAAGTATGAGTTCATGATCCGCGCATGGCGTCGCATGCCGTTGTGGCTGACCAAGGTAGTCGGCCCCGCACTCGCCAGGTACTTGGGCTAGAGGTCCGGAAAGCGATGTGTGGCATATACGGTGTTTTCGGGTACCGCGGAACCGATGGGGCGGGACGGGAGTTGCTCGCCAGCATGGGCAACGCGATAGTCCATCGGGGGCCTGACGACTCCGGCGACTGGACCGATGGCGACATGCTCCTCGGGATGCGGCGACTCTCGATCATCGATCTGGACGGCGGTCACCAGCCCCTCTTCAACGAGACTGGAAGCATCGCGCTGGTCTGCAACGGCGAAATCTACAACTTCCGAACCCTGCGTCGCGAACTCGAAGCCAAGGGTCACCGCTTTGCCACGGGCAGTGACTCAGAAGTAGCCATCCATCTCTATGAGGAACTGGGTATTGAGTTCCTCACAAAGCTGGATGGCATGTTTGGCTTGGCGCTGTTCGATGTGCCACGCCGGCGATTGATCATTGCCCGCGATCCGCTCGGTATAAAGCCCGTCTACCTCGCCCGCCGCGGCGCATCCGTCGCGTTCGCCTCGGAAGCGAAGTCCCTGCTCCGGCTTCCGTGGCTCTCTGCCCAACTCAACGAGCAGGCGTTGCCCGGCTACCTGTCCCTTGGATACGTGAATGGACCGGAATCGATATTCCGCGGGATTGAGAAACTTGCTCCCGCCACCGCGTTGATCCTCGAGGGGGGCAGGCAGCAGCTACACAAGTACTGGCGCTTGCCTGCCGGGCAGGACCACGCGAGGTCCGCGCCTGACTGGGTGGCCGCCGTCCGCGAGGGAATACAGCGTGCCGTCCGCGCCCAGATGGTTAGCGACGTGCCCGTCGGCGCGTTCCTGAGCGGCGGGATCGATTCCAGCGCTGTTGTCGCAGCGATGTCGCGGGAGAGTGGGCAGCCCATTCGGACTTACTCCATCGGGTTCGCGGGATCCTCCGGCTCGAGGCTCTACAACGAATTGCCGTTCGCGCGCCGGATCGCCGAGCAGTTCGGCACGCATCATCGGGAAATCATTGTCCGGCCTGACGTCGCGAATCTGCTGCCGACATTGATCTGGCATCTCGACGAGCCCATGGCAGATGCTGCGTTCATCACAACCTATCTCGTTTCGAAGTTCGCGCGCGAAGACGTCAAGGTCATCCTCAGCGGAGTTGGGGGAGACGAGCTCTTCGGTGGCTACAAGCGTTACTTGGACGGCCACTACCGCACCATGTATCGAAGGATTCCAGCACTGCTACGGACGGGACTAATCGAGCCGATTGCGCGGCGGATGCCGGTCGACCGACATAGTCGAATCCTGAACCTGATGCGCCTGGGAAAGGCCTTCGTGCTGAGTGACGGGCTGCGCGAGGACGAGCGCTACCGATCTTTTATGGAGATATTCGGCCGCAAGGCAATGTCTGACCTTCTGGGAGCCGACCCCGCCGTGGGGCAGGACCCCCTCATGGAGGCCTTCGCGGGCGCGACAGGCGGGGACTTCGTCCGCCGCTTGATGGAGGTGGACCTCGCGACGCAGCTCCCCGAAGACCTGCTGGCCCTCACCGACAGGATGAGCATGGCGGTGTCTCTGGAGTGCCGCGTCCCCCTGCTTGACCAGCAGCTCGTCGAACTGGCAGCGACGATGCCTTCGTCCTTCAAGATTCGTGGCAGCGAGCTCAAATCCGTACTGAAGATGGCGATGAAGGGGATCCTGCCGGACGAAGTCCTGTTCCGCCCAAAGCGCGGATTCGGCGCTCCGATCGGAGCCTGGTTCCGGGACGACTTGTCGCCGCTGGTGGGCGGCCTGCTTTCCCGAAAGGTCGTCGAGCGGCGTGGGCTCTTCCAGCCCGACGCCGTGGCGCGGCTCATTCGCGAGCACGAGAACAGGCGCGCCGACCACACGGATCATCTGCTCGCGCTGATCAACCTCGAGATCTGGAGTCGGATTTACCTGGACGGCACCTCGGCGAACGAGGTCACCGAATCGCTGGCCACCGGTGCAGCCGCGTGAAGGTCCTGTTCGCCTGCCATCGCGTTCCCTACCCGCCGAAGCGGGGCGGAAAGATACGACCTTTCAATATCATTCGCCATCTGGCATCACGAGGGCATGAAGTCACCGTCGCATCCCTGGCCAGAAGTGTGGAAGAACTCGACGAGGCGAAGAAGCTCTCGGAATACTGCGAAACAGCCATCGTTGAAGTCCTGCCGGACGCGGCGGCGTGGGCCCAGACGGTGGCTCGCCTTCCTACCTTCGTCCCATCGAGTTTCGGGTACTTCCATTCGCGCAAGCTCTTGCGCCGGATCGCCGCGGAACGCCGCAGGAAGACGTTCGGTCTTGCGTTTGCGCATTGTTCCTCCGCGGCGCCCTACATCGAGGAGATGAATGGGCCGCTGAAAGTGCTCGACTATGGAGATATAGATTCCCAGAAGTGGCGGGAGTACGCCTCTCATCGAGCCTTCCCGCTGTCCACCGGCTACTGGCTGGAAGCGGTGAAACTCGAGCGTCGCGAGCGACAGCTTTCCCGAAACTTTGACCTTTGCACCTGCACGACTCGGGCCGAATTGGCGTCCCTGAAGAATCTGGGCGTGACCACGGCAGCCGACTGGTTCCCGAACGGTGTTGATACCGAGTTTTTCTCCCCTTCTGACGGCGACTTCGATCCCGACCTCATCTCCTTCGTCGGGCGAATGGACTATTTTCCCAACCAGCAGGCCGTCCTCCGGTTCTGCAGCGATGCCCTTCCGAGCCTGCAGCGCCTCCGGCCGGCACTGCGCTTCGCCATTGTGGGCGCCGACCCGCCCGAGAAGATACGTGCGCTCGGTAGGCGTCATGGCGTTGGGGTGACAGGGTCTGTACCGGATGTCCGACCTTTCGTGCGGCGCTCGGCCATGACCATAGCGCCGCTCGAGATCGCGCGGGGTACGCAGAACAAGATACTGGAGTCCATGGCATTGGGTGTTCCGGTCATCTGCAGCCGGCAGGCGCTCGGTGGCGTCGACGCGGTTTCGGGTGAGCACTTGTTGTCCGCAGATTCGATTCCGCAATGGATCTCCGAGATCAACGGCCTCCTCGGCGACGCCCGGAAGCGCAACCGCCTGGCGTTGGCCGGGCGCGAACGGGTCATCTCCCACCACAGTTGGGCATCTTCGATGTCGCGCCTTGACGATCTACTAAGGTCCGCCGCCGACGAGAAAGACCGCACAGGGAGAACACAATGAAGATCAGCATATTCGGCCTTGGCTACGTGGGCGCCGTCTCGATGGTGTGTCTGGCGCGCGACGGCCACGAAGTCGTTGGCGTCGACGTCGATCCCATCAAGCTCGACCTGCTCAGGAGCGGCAAGTCTCCGATCGTAGAGGAGGGTATCCAGGAACTCACGCGCGACGTGGTCTCCGGCGGCAGAGTCACCGTGACCTCGGATGTCGCCGATGCCATCAGGGCGACTGAGATCTCCTTTGTTTGCGTCGGGACACCCTCGAGCCCAAACGGAAGCCAGAATCTGGACGCCATCCGCGGAGTCATGAGATCCATAGGCGCGGCGCTGGCGAACAAGTCCGGCTTCCATGTGGTCGTGCTCCGCTCGACCGTTCAGCCAGGAACGCTCGTCGACGTCGTCAAGCCGATCCTCGAGGAGGCGAGTGGCAAGACGGCCGAGCGGGACTTCGGGCTGTGCTTCCAGCCGGAGTTCCTGCGCGAGGGCACGAGCATCAAGGACTACGATCGTCCTCCTTTGACGATCGTGGGGGCAACATCGGAACGCTCAGCGAACGTGCTGCGTGCCCTATTTGGCCATCTCCCGTGCGATTTCGTCGTCACGTCGATTGGCGTCGCAGAGATGATGAAGTACGCATCCAATGCCTTCCATGCGGTGAAGATAACCTTCGCCAACGAGATTGGTCGACTTTCCCAGTCCGTTGGCGTGGATGGTCGTGACGTGATGGATCTCCTCTGCATGGATCGGCAGTTGAACATCTCGCGGGCCTACCTCAAGCCCGGCTTCGCGTTTGGCGGCTCATGTCTCCCGAAGGACCTCCGGGCACTCGCCTACCTCGGGAAGTCCAACGATGTGACGACGCCGATGCTCGGGAGCGTACTCGGTAGCAATCGGGCGCACGTCGATCACGCCATCGAGAGGATTGCCGCATTGCGCGTGAGGCGCGTCGGCATGATCGGCCTGAGCTTCAAGAAGGGTACAGATGACCTGCGGGAGAGTCCGATGGTCACTGTGGCGGAGCGCCTCATCGGCAAGGGATACGAGCTGCGCATCCACGACGACGTTGTGAGCCTCTCCCGGCTCATCGGCGCCAACAAACGGTTCATCGAGGAAAGTATCCCTCACATCGGGAGCCTGATGATGCCTGCCTGCGAGGACGTGATACGCCATGGCCAGGTTCTCCTGGTGGGCACCGGCGGTCCCGAGGTCGAAGAGTGCCTGCGGCGACACCTGAACGGTACCCAGGACGTCATTGATCTCGTGGGCCTTCAGGCCCGAGACTTGTCGTGGAAGTCGTACTCTGGGATTTGCTGGTAGGGCCAGGCGCTTCGACGATGCCGGACGCTCCGCTGATCGCCCACGTCATCCATCGCCTGGACTATGGCGGCCTGGAGAACGGGTTGATCAATCTCGTGAATCACTTGCCGCATGAGCGCTACAGGCACGCGATTGTCTGCCTGGCCGGTTACAGCGACTTCCGCGCCCGGATCCAGAGGCCCGATGTCGAGGTGCTCTCGATCGACAAGCAGCCCGGAAAGGATCCCGCCGCGTATGTCCGCCTTTGGCAGACATTCAGAAGATTGAGGCCTTCCATCGTCCATTCTCGAAATCTCGGAACAGTTGACACGCAATGGGTCGCGACCGTCGCGGGCGTTCGCCACCGGATTCATGGCGAGCATGGCTGGGAGGCGGGCGATCCGAACGGCCTGAGTCGCCGGGCGATACGGATCCGCCGTGGTAGTGCCCCTGCCATTCATCGCTTCATCGCGGTCTCGCGGGACATCGCATCCTGGCTCACGGACAAGGTGGGCGTCGGCAGCGCCCGGATCACCCAGATCTACAATGGTGTAGACACCGGCCGCTTCCATCCGCACGGGGCCGTGGCCGGCGACGCGCCCTGGGAGTCGACACGCGACGGGATCCGCGTGGTGATCGGGACAGTTTCACGGCTGGATCCCGTCAAGAACCACTTGATGCTCATCGAGGCGTTTCGTCGACTAGTGCCGACTCTGTCACCATCCGGGATCGATGCCCGCCTCATGATCGTCGGCGACGGGCCGATGCGCCGGCAGATCGAAAGCTGTGCGCGCGATGCAGGGCTGGCGGATCGCATCTGGCTTGCCGGTTCCCGCAACGACGTTCCAGAACTGATGCGCGCCATGGACATCTTCGTGTTGCCATCCCTGAACGAGGGAATCAGCAATACACTTCTGGAGGCCATGGCGACAGGCCTGCCGATCGTTGCGTCGCGCGTGGGCGGGAACCCGGAGATCGCTGGAACGGCGCAGTGCGGAGTGTTGTATGAGCCAAACGAGACGGCTGCGCTTGTGACAGGGCTGGAATGCCTGGTGACGGATCGACCACGCCGGGTGGAAGCCGGGCGTGCGGCGCGTGCCCGCGTCGCTGAGCAGTTCAGCCTCGAATCAATGGTACGTGGCTATGCTGCGGCGTACGACGCCGTGCTCGCTTCCTGACTCCGATCATGTGCGGCATCGCTGGAATCTTCGACACCACGGGTCTGCGCGAGATCGACCGCCGGCGCCTCGCTGCCATGAACGACATCCAGCGCCACCGTGGCCCAGACGGCGAAGGCTACCATGTCGAACCGGGTGCCGGGCTGGCGCATCGCCGCCTCTCGATTATCGACGTCGCAACGGGGCAGCAACCCCTCTACAACGAGGATGGTGCAGTCGTCGTCGTGTTCAACGGCGAGATCTACAATTTCCAGGGTCTGATGGATGAACTCCGTGCTCTGGGTCACCAGTTTCGCACGCGAAGTGACACTGAAGTCATCGTTCACGCCTGGGAGGAGTGGGGTGAGCGGTGCGTCGAGCGCTTCCGCGGGATGTTTGCGATCGCGCTCCTGGACCGCCGAACCTCCACCCTGTTCCTCGCCCGAGACCGTCTTGGCGTAAAGCCCCTTTACTACACCGTTCTTCGCTGCGGCGTGCTGTTGTTCGGCTCGGAGCTGAAGGCGCTGCTCGTCCACCCCGAGCTTTCCCGGTCCATCGATCCAGGCGCAGTCGAAGAGTACTTTGCATTCGGATACGTCGCGGAGCCGCGAACCATCCTGGAAGGCGTCTTGAAGCTTCCACCCGGGCATGCACTGCGGGTTACCCGCGGTCGCCCGGTGGGCGCCCCCACCGAATACTGGGACGTACGGTTCAGCCATGCCGCGAGCATCGGGCTAGGCGAGGCTTGCGAGGAATTGAACAGGCGACTCGATGAATCCGTGAAGTTGAGGATGATATCCGAAGTGCCGCTCGGTGCGTTCCTGTCTGGCGGGGTAGACTCCAGCGCCGTGGTTGCCTCCATGGCGAGGTCTTCGCCCGATCCGGTCAACACGTGCTCGATGGCGTTCGACGACGAGCGCTTCGACGAGACCCGCTTCGCGAAGCTGGTCGCCGACCGCTACCGGACGACGCATCATGTCGACCGGGTGGAGAGCGAGGACTTCGACCTGATCGACACCCTGGCCCGCCTGTATGACGAACCGTACGCGGACAGCTCGGCAATCCCCACATACCGCGTATGCCAGCTCGCCAGGCGGCACGTGACGGTCGCATTGTCCGGCGACGGCGGCGATGAGACGTTTGGGGGGTACCGCCGATACAGGGCTCACTTGGCGGAGGAGCGAGTCCGGAGACTGATGCCGCTGGGTTTCAGGCGTGCCGCGTTCGGCGCGCTGGGCCACCTCTATCCGAAGGCCGACTGGGCTCCGAGGGTGTTTCGCGCAAAGACGACGTTCCAGGCACTGGCGCGAAACTCGGTGGAGGCCTATTTCCACAGCATTTCCATCATCCGGGACGCCGATAGAAGGGCGCTGTTTTCCAAGGATTTCGAAGCGCGCCTCGCCGGGTATCGTGCCATCGAAGTCTTCACGCGCCACGCCGCGAGAGCGAATACCGATGATCCGCTCGCACTGATCCAGTATCTGGACCTGAAGACCTACCTGGTCGGTGACATCAATACCAAGGTCGATCGCGCGAGCATGGCGCATTCGCTCGAAGTCCGTGAGCCACTGATGGACCACCCCTTGGTGGAGTGGGTGGCGACATTGCCCAATGCGTTCAAGATCAACGGCTCCGAGGGTAAGTTCCTGTTGAAAAAGGCGATGGAACCCCATCTTCCCAGGGAAATCATGTATCGGCCGAAGATGGGGTTTGCAGTGCCGCTCGCGGCCTGGTTCAGGGGGCCGCTGCGAACACGCGTTCGGGAGAGCATCCTGAACGGCGCCCTTCCGGAGACTGGAATCTTCGACCCCGGCATGCTCCGGCGCTTGGTGGACGCCCACGAGAGCGGCCGTCGCGACCATAGCGCGCCACTCTGGACCCTGATGATGTTCGAGGCATTCCTGAGAGTCGTGCTGGGCGCCGAAGACCGCAGAAAGATCGTGTAGCGAAGGGCGCCATGCGAGTCCTTCATCTCCTGGATCATTCGGTTCCCCTGCATAGCGGATACGCCTTCCGAACGCTGTCGATTCTCCGCGAGCAGCGGGCGGCTGGTGTTCATACCGACCAGCTGACCTCAACCAAACACTACCCGCCGGCGCCGATGCAGGAGGACGTGGACGGCTTCACGTTCCACCGTTCGATTGCCTCAGGTGGAGCCTGGCTATGGCCCGTCCTCGAGCAGCTGGCAACCGTTCGCGATACCTACCGAAGGCTTCTGGAGGTCATCGAGAGCGTGAAGCCGGACCTGCTGCACGCGCACTCGCCGTGTCTCAATGGAATCGCCGCAATCCTGGCCGGTCGAAAGACCGGGCTCCCGGTCGTCTACGAGATGCGGGCATCGTGGGAGGACGCTGCCGTTGACCACGGGACCACGACTGAAGGCAGCGCGCGATACCAGCTGTCGCGCGCGATGGAAACCTGGGTTCTGAGGCGCGCCGATGCCATTACGACCATTTGCGACGGGCTCAGGACGGACGTGATTTCCCGCGGGATACTTGCCTCCCAGGTCACTGTGATCCCCAATGGCGTGGACGTGGAGGAGTTCCCCCTCATCCAGTCGGCGAACCTCGAACTGCAGCGCCAACTCGGCTTGGAGGGCCATTTTGTCATCGGCTTCATAGGGTCCTTCTACGGCTACGAGGGCCTGGATGTCCTCATCGACGCCGTGCCGAAGATTCTGTCGTTCTGCCCTGAACTGCGTCTCCTCCTGGTCGGAGGAGGCCGAGAGGAGGCCCGGCTCGTCGAACAGGTTCGAAGGCTCGGTCTGGAGAAAATCGTCCTCATGCCTGGGCGCGTCCCGCACGCAGAAGTCGACAGGTACTACAGTGTCATCGACTTGCTGGCCTATCCGCGAAAGTCCATCCGACTGACCGAGACAGTGACCCCGCTCAAACCCCTCGAAGCCATGTCCCAAGGCCGCCTGTTGATAGCCTCCGACGTGGGCGGGCATCGCGAATTGATCCAGGACGCACAGACCGGATACCTCTTCAAACCGGACCACCCCGCGTCAATTGCGGAGGTGGTGCATCGCGTCATGGCGAGCCGGGACGCCTGGCCCGAAATCCGGCGGAATGGCCGGTCGTTCGTCGTGAATGAACGCACGTGGCAGCGCAGCGTATCCAGGTACGCCACCCCGTATGCGGCTGCCCTTCAGAAGCGAATCCAACCATGACAGAGGTCATGCGTGTTGCGCTCGTCGGGCCCCTGCCGCCACCGTTCGGAGGCATGGCGAACCAGACGCGGCAACTGGCGCGACTGCTGCAGCTGGAGGGAATCGAAGTCGGCATCGTCCAGACCAACGCACCGTATCGGCCCCGCGCAATCGAGAACATCAGAGTGCTCCGGGCCGCATTTCGGCTCCTGCCGTTTCTGGGATCGCTTTGGCGTGAAGTGCGACGCTCCGGCGTCGTACATGTCATGGCCAACTCCGGAACCGCCTGGTACCTGTTGGCCGCGCCGGCAATCCACATGGCCGTGGCACTTCGAAAGCCAGTGATCGTCAACTATCGCGGTGGGCTTGCCCGGGAGTTCCTCAAGAGCGCGCCGACCTGGGTGCTGCCCACGCTCCGCAAGGCGACGGCTGTCGTTGTGCCATCCGCGTTCCTGGAGACCGTATTCCGGGAACATGGCATACGGACGACCATCATTCCGAACGTGGTGGACGCCGCGACGTTCCATCCGGCCCCGGCCGCAGTCGCCAACAGGTATCATTGCCACTTGGTAGTGGCCCGCAACCTCGAGCCGATCTACGGCATTGATCTCGCGCTGCGTGCGCTCAAGATCCTGAAGGATTGCGGCATTCCCGTGCGGTTATCAGTCGCTGGAGTGGGGCCCGAAAAGGAGAACCTGACGGCGCTAGTCTCCGAGTTGGGCATTGCCGGCGAGGTGCAGTTCCTAGGGCGGCTCGACGTCGAAGCCATGGCATGTCTGTACAGGACTGCTGACCTGGTGGTGAATCCAAGTCGGGTCGACAACACGCCAAACTCAATCCTTGAGGCGCTCGCGACAGGAATTCCGGTTGTTTCGACTAGCGTCGGCGGGATACCGGATCTCGTCCAGCACGCTGAAACGGCTTGGCTCGTATCTCCGGAGTCTGCCAAGGATCTGGCGGCGGGCATCCGCACGCTGCTGGAGTCCCCGGAGATTTGCAACCGCCTGTCCTGGAACGGGGCTTTGCTCGCGAACCAATGCTCATGGCCTCAGGTAAAGGAGCGCTGGCTGATGGCTTACCGGCAGGCGATCACGGCGTCGAGAGCCGTACAGGATTCATCGTCAGCGTGAGCGCATACACACGATTCTGCAGTTCAGTGCTGTTCCCGCTGCACGAGGCCATGAAGGGGCACCATAGCGTCTCGCTCCGTCGCGATCTCGAGCGCTCACAGTGGTTCCCGAGCGGGCAGTTGGACGCCATGCGGGCCGAGCGGCTGAAGGAATTCCTCGGGTACATCGGTGAGAAGGTGCCCTACTACCGGCAAGTGTTCAGCGAGGCCGGCTTGGATCCACGGGGCATCAGGACCGTCGCCGACCTGCCAAGCCTTCCGACGCTGACAAAAGCGATCATTCGGGAGAACTTCCGGGCACTCAAGACGGAGGATTCGACTCCGGTTCGCAAGTACAGCACTGGCGGCTCGAGCGGAGAGCCACTGCAGTTTCTCATTGGTCGCGGCAGGGTGGATCATGACGTTGCCGCAAAGTGGCGCGCAACCCGATGGTGGAACGTCGACATAGGGGACCCCGAAGTCGTGCTCTGGGGTTCGCCGATCGAACTGGGCACGCAAGATCGTCTGCGATCACTTCGCGATAAGGCGCTTCGCACACGCCTCCTTCCGGCATTTCGCATGACCGACGAGTCGATGGACTCCCACCTCGAAGCCATTGGGCGCGTGCGCCCGGCGATGATTTTCGGCTATCCGTCGGCACTCGCTCTTCTCTGCAACCACGCGCGCTCTCGCAGCGTCGAACTTCGAAAGCTCGGAGCGCGAGTAGTGTTCGTCACCGGCGAAACTCTATATCCGTCTCAGCGAGACGCCATCTCCTCTGCGTTTGGTGCGCCGGTCGCCAATGGATACGGCTCACGCGACGCCGGCTTCATCGCCCACGAGTGCCCGCATGGTTCCCTGCATGTTTCGTCCGAGAGCATCCTGCTCGAAACCGTCAGCGAGTCCGGCATGCCCGTGGAGCCCGGAGAGCCCGGCGAGATCGTCGTCACACACCTCGATACGCGCGACTTCCCTTTCGTCCGATATCGCACTGGCGACGTCGGCGTTCTCGGGACGGAATCGTGCTCCTGCGGCAGGGGCCTCCACGTTCTCAAGGAGGTGAGCGGGCGCTCGACGGATTTCGTGCTCACGCCTTCCGGGAACCGGTTGCACGGGCTTGCGCTCATCTACGAAGTGCGAGACCGTCCAGGAGTTCGGGCTTTCAAGTTCCTTCAGAGCGAAGATCTTTCGATTGAATTGAGCATCGCTGCCGACTCGGTCTTCGGCACTAAAGAAGAGCGAGAGGTTCAGCTGCGGCTGCTCGAGCGCCTGGGTCCGGGTAGCCAGCTATCAATTCGGCGTGTCGACGAAGTACAGCCGGAAGGTTCTGGAAAGTATCGATACGTGGAAAGCCGCGCCCGCAGTGCCGCGGCACGATGAACTCCGTACGCCGTTCTGTATCGCTGACTGTCGACTCAACTGGCGTGCAGTTGGCCCGCCACCCGATACGTTCGTCGGCATCCCATGCAGGCGTCGCGCCGCGCTCTCGGAACGATTCCAGGGGCGCGCCGCGGGGTGCTACTGGGCAACATGAAAATGTCGTTGCCGATAGGCCGCCGAAATGCGCAGCGCAAATCGTGCGGCCGTCTGATCCCACGGACTAATGCGGGGCAACTGATGTGCAGGGGAGAGCCGTGATGCCGCGCCCCAAGAAGTAGTGAGCGCAAAGTCAAAGCCCGCATCCCGAGCGATGCCCACATGCGAAAGATCGAAGTCCTGTCCAGGCTTCCCATTAGGATAAGCGAACGAACGTACGCTCTCACCGAGAATCCCTTCCAAGCGTTCCTTTGAGCGGTGGATCTCCGAGACACTCTCCGAGTGGCTGATTGATCGCAGGATGGGATGCGTTGCTGAGTGCGCACCAATTTCGAAGCCCAGACGCCGCAATGTTCGAATCTGCGGCTCCGTCATCATGAGCCGCGGGAGCGAAGCTTTTTGCGCGGCGCGCAACAGACTACTCAAGCGCTCGATGCGAACGCCCGACGGCTCATACTTGATCGCCTGGATTATCGCGTCGATTGCGGCGATTCTCGATCGCGAGTCACATAACTGGAGATGTCCCAGGCCAACGTCCCTCAAGTCCAGATCCGCAGGCGCAGAGCGGATCGCCTCGATAATTGTATCGTTGAACATGAGACCACCATCGGCGAAGTCGGTAGCAACGTAGACCGTAGCGGGAATTTCGAGACGCAGGAGAATCGGAGCGGCTACTTCAAGGTTATTGGCGTACCCGTCATCGAAGGTCACGCAAACCGCGCGCCGCGGCAGGCTTCCCGCACGGAGCCGGGAAATGCCCTCGGAAAGCGGGAGCGGGCGGAAGCATTGTGCCACGACCTGCATCTGACGCTCAAACAGCGCCGCGTCTGGTTCCGAAGGAAGCAAGGGGTCCGGCTCGGCCAAGACCCGATGGAATAGGAGGATGACTAGCGAGGCGCCGTCTGCTGAGCCAGATGCGAGTGCGGCTGTCGACCGAATTGCTGCAGCCTCGAGGCGTCGAAGTTCTTTCAAAGAGAGACCCCGTGTTCGTGGAGCCACTGATCGAGCATCGCTATCACCCAGACGAATACGCCGTAATACCTGGCGTCCTCCGCGTTCTGAAGATTGAGCAGACGATCAAGGAACTCGCCGCGAATGATCCGCCGAGACCGCATTCGCACGAGCGAATCCAGCATCATCTCGCGCACCAGTGCGGACTCCTGAATCCAAAGCCCAACCGGCAGCCCAAAGCCATGCTTCTTCTTTCCGATGGTCTCCGCCGGCAAGAACTCCGATAGGGCGCGCTTGTAGAAGTCCCTCAGATGCCCCCCTCTCATCATGGTGTCAGGCGGTATAAGGGTCGAGAATCGGACCAGTTCATCATCAAGCATAGGATAGGAAACGCGTACCCCCGCCAAGCGGGACATTGATTCAACCTTCCGCAAGTCGTTGTACGCGAGGGTGTAGTGCCAATCGTATTGCAACATGCGATGCAGATAGTTTTTGCTCGGACAGGAGTTCCAGACGCGCTCCATGTCCTCGTACGACACTTCCGGCGAGATCTCTCGTCGAATATCGTCGTGCAGAAGTGCCTGGACCCCCGTACGGGTGACGAAGTTCCACACCTCCAGCCGGATTGGCAATGGAATCGTAGCCTTCTCAATGTAACCCTTCGCCTTGCGAGACAACACGTTTGACAGCGCAGGCGGCCAGTGCGTCACCAGCGGTTCAAGCACGGCCTTGCGAAGGATCGTCGGAAGCCTTGCGTAGTACTCAAATACACGCTGCTCGGCATATCGGGAGTTGCCCGCGAAAAGCTCGTCTCCTCCGTCCCCCGCGAGCAAGTGATCTACTCCATTCTCGCGTGCAAGGATGGCACAGTAGTACACGGGAAGCGCCGACGAGTTTCCAAACGGCTCGTCATATGCGCGGGCGATCCGTGGAAATGCATCTACGATCTCGGGAGCGCCGACCACGTACTCGTGACCTTCGCAGTTGAAGTGCGAATTTATGATTCGGGCGTAAGGAAGCTCGTCATAGTCCGGGTACCCGAAGCCGATCGAAAAAGTCTTTGCCCGACCGCCAGTCGTCTCGCTCAGGAGGCCAGAGACGGTCGAACTATCGAGCCCACCGCTGAGGAATGCGCCAGTAGATGAAGAGGGTGCACAGGCCCGCACTGCACCCCGCAACCTGGCGCGCAGTTCGGTCGCAAGCGCCGTCGAAGTGGCAGCTGTGGATTCGACAAAGTCTGGACTCCAGTAGGTCCGGCGAACCAGGGTCCCGCCTTCGAAAACCACGCTCCCCGCCGGTCCGAGCTTCGATACTCCCTGAAAGAAGGTCGCTGGGCCGGGAACGACGTGATGTAGCAGATAGTCGTAGATCGCCTGCGGGCGGGTGGTGGACACGACTTCCGGTGCATTGGTGATGGAGAGCACCGATGTCGAGAAGATAAACGCCGTACCTTGCAAGCTATAAGCAAGGGATTCGATTCCCATTCGGTCGATGGCCAAGAGAACGCGTTCACGGGCGCAATCAATGATCGCGATAGCGAAAGGCCCGGAAAGCCTCTCAATCGATCGGTCCCCCATGGATTGATAGTCAGACAGGACGGCTGAGGCTGCCGTCGCCCGGTCGGCGGAAGCGGCGACTGCATCGTGCCGCGGCGCACCGGCGAGCACGACACATCTGGACGAATCCGCAGCCACCGATGGGCCCGAGGCACGGGCGACCCACTCTCCGCGTTGAAGGGGGGCGGAGGTCTTTACAGATCCTGCGGCCTCGGCGAGGCGCTTTCCATAACTCTCAAGGAACTCCACATGGGACAAGGAGGAAAGTACGCCTGCGTAACCAAAAATCATCGAGTCAGTCCCCATAAAAAGACGACCAATCAAGGCATAATTCTACATGAACGCCAAGGGAGGCCGGCCATGCCCCCCCTTTGCTAGCTGGAGGCGCTTTGCACGGGCACCATATGGCCCATGCGATAATGCGGGGATGCAGATGAAGTACCTGGAAACGGCCACGAGCATACTTGGAAGTGCCCTCAGCTTGGGTTCGCGTGCCGGATCGTTAAGCGCAGAAACGCAGTTGATGGGTTCCTTGCCCGAGTTCGATTCCATGACGGTCGTTTCGGTCCTCACGATGATCGAAGAGGAGCTCGGCACTACTATCGCCGACGAGGACGTTTCGGCCGAGGATTTTGCAACCGTTGGCGCCGTGGCGAATCTGATAGAACGGCTGCGGCTTGGGAAATGAGTCCCGTGCTAGAAGCCGGCTATCTGCGCAGCGCGGATGGAATGCTGTTCTATGTAAAGCGCCGAGCCCCGGAGCCCGCACATGGCTGCGTTCTGGTCATTCCGCCGTTTGCGGAAGAGATGAACAAGTCGAGGCGGATGATTGCGTTGGTTGCAAGATCTCTCGCGAACCGCGGATTTACGACAATTCTCCCGGATCTGGTCGGGACCGGGGACAGCCTGGGAGATTTTGCAACCGCCACCGGCGAGTCTTGGGAAGAGAATCTGGCTGATGTGTGTGACTGGTGCGAAGCCTCCGGACACCGCGTGAGCGCGATTCTTGCCATTCGGCTTGGAGCGGCAATCGCGCTGCGTGCCGTGGACAAAGGCAGAATGCCATCACTGAAGACCACCGTTCTTTGGCAACCCGTTTTCGATGGACGTCGATATCTAACTCAGTTCCTGCGTTTGCGGGTCGCAGCCGGCCTGACCGGAGAGTCAAAGGAATCGACGAACGACCTCCACGCGCGACTGGCAAAAGGCGAGACGATAGAGGTTGCCGGCTATGAAGTCTCCTCTCGACTTGCCGCCTATGTTCAGGCGCTCACCGTCCCTGCGACCCTGCCACAACGGTTGGGCGCGGTGACTTGGTTCGACGTCGTCCGACAGGACGGCGCGGTTCAGCCATTATGGGCATCCGCGCTTTGTGAGGCAGCGCGAGCGGATGGAAGGTGCGTCCACTACGAGTCTGTGGTTGGGGAGCAATATTGGAACACCGTCGCGATTTCGACGTTGCCTGAGTTAATCGATCGCACTGTAGAAGCCTTCCTGGAAGACCGTCCGGGGGCGTAGGCAATGGGGAAGGCCACGGAATTCGCCCAGACGATTCGGCTAGATGACGAGGAGATGTTGGCGATATGCCATGCCCCAGCTACGCCGCGAAGGAACGTCGCGATCGTCATCGTCGTTGGTGGGCCACAGTATCGCGTCGGCAGCCATCGCCAATTCGTCCTCATGGCCAGACAATTCGCCGAGGAAGGCATTCCGGTCCTTCGATTCGATGTACGGGGGATGGGCGACAGTGCTGGGGATCAACGCAGTTTCGAGCAACTCACCCGGGATATTCGGGCGGGTGTGGATGCTGCAGCCGTCGCATTTCCCGAAGTGACTCGATTCATTCTGTTCGGGCTATGTGATGGCGCATCGGCCGCCCTGATGTACGCCTGCACGGACCCAAGGATCGCGGGCCTAGCGTTGGCAAATCCGTGGGTAAGGACGGCGCAAGGTGCGGCCAGTACGCTCGTGAGGCACTACTATGGTTCGCGGCTGCTTGAAGTGTCGTTCTGGAAGAAGCTCCTGTCAGGTCGTGTGCATCTTGGCGAGTCCATTCGAGCACTGACCCAGACGTTGCTGCTGGCGGCGGCACGCAACATAGGCAGATCGGATTTCGGCGCTAAACAAGCTGGATTCCTCGAGAAAATGCTCGAATCTGCGCGTACATATTCCGGACAGATTCTGATAGTTTTGAGCGAGCACGACCTGACTGCGCGTGAGTTTGAGGAGTTCGTGTCGAGCTCCAGCGATTGGCAAGACGTGGTTGGCCGCAGTCGTTGCCAGAGCGTCGCCATTACGGGTGCCGACCATACATTCTCCGGCAGCGCATCAAGGCGACTGGCAGGGCAGAAGTTGGTGGCATGGATGGATGCTTGGCTCGGACGCAGGCCTTGACATCATTCGTTGTTCCCATGAGACCCCTCTTGAAGGCGGTCCGGCCGGGTTCGGCGCCGCTCGTTCGGCGGTCGCTACTCGACCTTCCCGAGGTGGCATTTGTAAGCCAGGGCCGCGCCGCCATCTCTTTGGCCCTCTCCCTGGAGGGCATTGGGACCGGAGCAAGCGTCCTGATACCTGCCTTTCACTGCGATGCGCTACGCGCTGCGGTGCGATCAGTCGGCGCTGATGTCGATTGCTTCGAGATTGGGGAAGACTTGCAGATAAGCCTGGAATCGGTATTGCGGGCTGGCCGCAGGACCACAAAAGCCGTCGTGCTGCCGCATCTCTTTGTAGTCAGGCAACCACCGGAGTTGTTTCGGGCGCTTCGAGAGCAGACGAACTGGATCGTCATTGAGGACTGCGCTCACTCGTTCTTCTCGCCCGAAACAGGAGATCAGATCGGGGCGAACGGTCACTACGCTGTTGGAAGTTTGTCAAAGTTCTTCCCGATCGGCTGGGGTGGAGTACTCGCGAGCTCCGAGCGCCGCATAGACCTGCGTCTGGCCCGCGCCGGTCCCTACCGAGACCTGAAACTGTTTGCGAATGCGATTGAGGCTGCCGCTTCGTATGGAGGCCTCGGGCCATTCTCGAGTTCGGTGCAAGGACTTCTGGCGCAGATTTCCAAGATTCGAGGGTATCGCCCTACGATCATTCCAGCGGACACAAGGCTAGAAGGCGCCAATTCGCGGGATTTCAAGGAAGACGTGGATCTAGCCCTATTAAATCGCGATGCCGGCAGGCTTGCGCCCGCGATGGCGTACAGACTAGCGCGTGACGGTCTCAGATTGGCGAGGAGGCAAGAAGTGGCGGCCGCGATTCAGGACTTGATTTCTTCGCTCCGACCGAACGAAGCGCCATTGCGTACGACCCAACCCGAGTTTCCACCGTATGTCGTTCCGTTGATACTTCCCGATCCGAAACGGCAATTTGCTCGCTTGCGCGAATCCGGCGTGCCGCTGTATCGATGGGAGAACTCCGTGCGCGATGTCTGCCGAGTGGCCGACTGGTACTCAACCGCGCTAGTGCAACTGCCATGCCACGAGTCCATATCGCCCCAACAACTCGAGGCCGTGACACAACGCATCCTTCGGGTACTTGAATGATCTCTGTAGTCTTGGAAGCTCAGTGGCCCTCGGACTTGGCCGCGCGACGACTCTGGGACGAGATCGTCGATGCCAGCGGACTCGGCCCCGCCCTGAGGCTGGATTGGCTGGAAACAGCTCACATGTGTTCGGCAACCGAAACGCCTCTCCACCTGTGCGTCATCAAAGATGCCGGGGAGACAGTTGGCTACGCTCCGTTCTTGATCTTGCGCAGGGCGTGGCGCGGCCTGCCGATTCGCGTACTGACGCCCGTGGCACTACTGAATCAGTTGCACGGCTCTCCCCTGATTGTCCGAAGAGAACGTGCTCTCGAAGCAGAAAAGGCGATTATTAAGCATTTCAGCGACGCTTTTAGTCAGTGGGACGTCTGGGAGCACATGTGCATCGAAGAGACGGAAGAAATCGGTGCGTTCGCGCTAGCCTTGGAAGGCCGGCGGAAGTCGTTCTCCAGGACAAATGCTGTCGCCTCCCCATTCCTGACGCTCCCATCCAGTTGGACTGAGCTTGAAGGAAGCCTGCAGGCGCGGTTTCGAACATCGCTACGATCGCGCGAACGAAAGCTCAGGGCGTCTACGGACGTTACGCTCTGTGTGCGACGCACGTCCGTCGAGGTGCTCGAAGGGCTTGCCGCAATCGAGGATATTGAGCGGGAGAGCTGGAAGCAGAGAGAAGGCCTACCGATCACGCACCCCAGGCATTGGTCGTTCTATCGAAACTACGCTGCGAAAGCAGCCAGTCGTGGGGCGCTGATGCTTTGTACGCTAGAAGTCGGGGGGCAACCTATTGCGTTCGACTTTGGGGTCCTGGACGGGGGCACCTACTTTCTGCTTCAAACGAGCTTCCGCGAGTCCGCAGCCGAGACCTATCCGGGTCTCGTTCTCAGAAAGCTCGTCACTGAACGGCTAATTGAGCTCGGAGCACGGGAAGTGGACTTCGGGACAGGCGACTCCGAATGGAAGTCGAAATGGACGAGGCAACAAAGAAGGCACCTGCGATACGAAATCTTCGGAAGCACAATGCGCTCACGCGTGCTGGGCCTGATTCGTCGCTCGGCCAGCATTGTCGCGGCCTTCAAAAAGCAGCGGGCGCGGGCCACATGAAGCGCGGCGAAGTCATTCCATTCCGGGAGATTGACAGCGTTCTTCGCCATGACTGGGCGCTTCTCGTACGCGCACTGCACGGAAATCCCACGCTCCTTCCCGATTGGGTGGAAATTGCGGCTGGAGAGACCGGGAAGTCCGGGGCAGACCTAAGCGTGTTTGTCGATCGGTCGGAAGACGGAACTCTAGTCGGAGTTCTGCCGTTCTTCATCTCCAATGGGACTTTTCATGGCTTGCCGGTGCGGCGCCTGGAGCCGGCTTCGAACCTGATGTCCTATCACGCAGATCTCCTCACGGCACGCGACCCCGCAGACTTCCTTGAGTCATTTCTCGATGCTGCTCCAACGTGGGATCTATTCCACGTTTCCACGTTGAAAGAGCTGGGCGTTGGCCAGGCGGCGCTGAATGCCGTCGCGCAACGTCATGCCCTCCATTGCTCCTGGTGGAGGGGGGAGTTGTCCCCTTACCTGCCGATCAGTGGAACATGGGATACGCTGATCGCCTCCAAGAGCAAGAAATTTCGATACAAGGTTCGGAAGCGGCGAGAGTGGCTGAGTAGCCAGCCCGCGGCCCGCATCGTCTGGTTTGGGAAGAACTCGGATACGTCGAAGCTAATGGAGGACATGCTCCAGATCGAGAGCATGAGTTGGAAGGCGAAGGAGGGGCGCGACATCAATTCGAGGCCAATAGAGCGCGAATACTATCGCGCACTTCTGCCGATGCTTCAGAGCCTGGATTCACTGCTGGGGAATATTCTTTACATCGACGATCAGCCCGTTGCGTACAATCTCTGCTGCCACTTCGAAGGCTGGGTGGGGCAAATGAAGACATCGTTCGACGAGCGCTTCGGGGATTTATCGCCCGGGTCTCTTGTGATTGATTTGGCGGTTCAGGCTGCATTCGACTACGAAGCGACTGAATTCGACTTTCTTGGAGATTCGGCCGTTCACAAGCTGCTCTGGACTGATCAGTCAAGGGCAACTCTGGCGTGCCAGATGTTTGGTTCGACCTTTCGCGGAAGATTGGCATCAACCGTCAAGCGAGTCACCTTGTTGTCGCGCAGATTGCGCGATGGCCGCATGGCCACCCAGGCTCCTGCGGTCACATTCTCGACAGAAGAGTGAGATGGGGCGCAAATAACGGCCAGTGCTCGCACGAACTGATGTGTAATTGCGGCACTTATTTGGCTGGGCGCGTCTCTTGCGGTGATTGGTGTTCTGTTCGTGCCTCGTGGTTCCATTAGGGCTGGCTAGTAAGAGGACGGGCGATGCAATCTGACAGCCACAACAACGATCCGCGATTTGTCGAGTACTACGCGCGAGAAAGCGCCACCGCAGCCGCGGCGGTGCGCGCGCGAAGTGTTATGAATGCTCTAGTGCGTCTGCGGAATCGTAGGGGTCTAGCGACGAACAAGCTTGTTGTTTCCGACATTGGATGCAACACGGGTACGCAGAGCAGATGTTGGCTCGAGGCGGGTCATGTGGTGCGAGGGCTGGACATCAGCCGAGATCTTGTGGATCTCGCCCAGCAGCGCAGCGCAGAGTTCGGCGAGCGCTGCAGCTATGAAGTCGGTTCTGCGGTTTCGACTCCGTGGTCCGATGAGAGCTGCGACATCTGCTTGGTGCCGGAACTCTTGGAGCACGTCGCGGACTGGGAGTCGTGTCTTCGGGAGGCGGTTCGCGTGCTACGTCGAGGGGGCACCCTCTACATATCAACCACCAATATCTTGTGTCCCGTACAGCAGGAGTTTGCACTGCCGTTGTATAGCTGGTACCCGCCCGGGCTGAAACGATACTTCCTGGAAAAGACGCTTACGACTTCCCCCCATTTGGCAAACTTTGCCAGCTTTCCGGCTTTCCATTGGTTCAGTCCTTATCAGCTCTCGGCAGAGCTTAGGCAGCTCGGGGTAGAAGCACTCGACCGCTTCGATGCGATGGATGCGGAATCAAAGGGACTAGCGGCGCGATTCGTGATCGCCGCGTTGCGCGGCAATCGGGCATTGCGATTCATGGGCCACGTTTTTACGCCCAGTACAGCGCTCGTTGGCTTTCGAGAACCCTAGCGACGACCCCGCATCGGCGCGCTGAACGGCTGTGACGTGCGTCGCAAATCGCCCAGCGTCTCCGCCCGAAGACATCTCGTCGCCGACGGGGACATGAGTACACTTAACCCGTCGGATTCGCATTGCAACGACCGTCGAGTGAGGTATGTCTATGAAGCGCAGAGAGTTTCTGTTGGGAACGTCTTCCGCGGCCGGGCTCCTCGTCGGCGCCGCTGCGAGAGGACAGGTAATGCCTTGCCCACCTCCGACCCTGGGTGTGGTCGGAGGAAGCAGTGTCGCGACCTCCTGTCAGGTATCGGCGTCTACCGACTGGGCGAGCAGGACCTCTGGTCCGGGTGTGGTTTGGTTTCACGATTTCGTGACGAACTCAGAAGTCGACCAGTTCCGATGGACCGGCGGATACGGCAACGATCCATCCAGCATTGCGCCCAATTCGGCAAATTGCCGGAGGAATGCTTCCGACCATCCGACCGGTACAGGTGGATGCTTGGAGATCAATATTCCGACGGGAGGGCAGGCAGGATCAAACTGGTGGCGGCCGTTGTCAGCACTAGCTGCAGGCACGTCAGGCAATGGCAGGGGTGTTCCTGATCCTGCCGACGCTAACTCGCTGCCGATCCGCACTTACAACGCATCCAGCCCGTCGATGTATGAACGCTTCTCTACGGGGTACTACGGTCACCCAGACTATCAGGCGGCGTATCCGACGTGGCCCCACCCAAGCGTCAGCTCGGTCGCAAACAACTATACGGGCCCGCAATCCAACGTCTGGGACGGCGACGAATTCTTTGTTCAGTTTCGCGTAAAGATGACTTCGGGTCGTTCCAATCCGCTCAACCCTGGCGGAAAGCTCCTGTTTATTTCGAACACCTATCGCTCTAACCCCGCGAACGAAATCGTTCTTCGCTCGTCGCCGGACTACCGATTCGACATGTACACCAACAACGGCGGGTCCGACGCGAATGCGTTCCTGACTGATCTTCAGGGTCAGGCGGGGAATCCGTCCTATTTACAGCCGGGCTATAGCCAGGCGAATTGCAGGATCTTCAACAACACGGTGGACCGATCGGGGTGCTGGAGCTTCGCTCCAAACGTCTGGCACACCGTTTTGATGAAGATCAAGCCGGGATTGGTTGGGAACCCCGGCTGGTCAAACGCCGAAACTATCGACACTTTGTCCCCGCGATTGGCTTCCCAAATTGGCGGCGCCAATGCGAACACCGGGATCACGGTTTGGGTTGCGCGACAAGGCGAATCTACCTATACGAAGATCTGGGACAAGCAAGACTACGTATTCGCGTACGGTGTAAATGGGAATCCCCATCCACCGGCGTTCAATGCGCTGATTTGCAGCGGCTTCATGAATGCCGCGACCGCTGGAAGCAATGCCGTCGAAGGCTGGCAGCACCGATATGCTCAGATTATCTGTTCCAAACAGTTCATCGCCTGTCCAAGGGTCTGACATCGCTAAGACCTGTTGTGCGGAAACTCCGTTGGAAGCTACGTAATCGAGGCTCACAATATGAAGCGAAGAGAATTCATCGCAGGATCGGTGGGTGCGGCAGGGCTGATCCTTGGCCGTGATGCCGTGTCCGCGCCCTGTCCTCCCCCAACGTTTGGCGTCCTCAATGGCACGAATGTTGCTACGTCATGCCAGAACACCGCGCCAGCGTGGTTTGTCGCCGCGCCGGATCGGGAGTGGGTGGAAATTGCACGTCATGTGGAGGGCAAAAGCATCCGCGCAGCGACCTCGGGAATGACCGCACCAACGCATCCAACCGATACCGACGGCATCGCAAGCCTGCCGAACTCCTTTGGTGGAGCAGTTGTCGACTACGAGAGAGGCGAACTGATAGTTGCGCAGAGGGGGGGGCACACGCAGTACTGCGGCAACGAGGCGTATGGGTTACGCATCGCTTCGGCCGATCCCCGCTGGTACCGTCTAATTGATCCGAGTCCAAGTGCAACCATCAATGACTCCGATGCGATCGGGACCTATAGCGACGGCCGAATGAAATCCGTGCATGGCTGGGGTGGCCTCGCTTATGGGAAGAATCGAGTCTTTCATGGTGCGCTCAACAGTGTGTTTTCCCGTGGAGGAGACGGTCCCCGGCAGACCCACGCGTTTAATCGCGCTTTCTCTGGCGTCGCGACCGCGCCCGGTGCGGCGCCGCTCCCCTGGTCCAACGATAGGGGGCCATTTGAGGACTACGGGACGCCGCCTGATACCGGGAATGGATGGCGTAAGGGTCCCGCGGTGTTTGACCGCAACACCGGGGTCTTCTGGGTTTTCAATGGTGGATCAGCGGTGGTGCGAACCTTCAACGGCAACACCCTCACTCATGGGCAAGTGTTCACAGAGCCGTCAGGATCAGCCTCGCTTGCTCCCGATACTGGCTGGGGCGTGCATGCATACGACCTCGGCTTAATCTTCTGTAGTTTGGGCGTGCAGCCGGGCCCGTTGTATAGGGGAACAGATCTCCTGATATTCGACCCGGCTCAGCCGACTGTTTGGCGGAGAAAGACGCCGGCAAACTCCTTCGGCAACTGGATGGCTAACTCGAATAGTTCAGTGAACTATGGCGCCGTTTACCATAAGCAGGCACGCGCGCTCTATTGCTGCGTGCGGAGCAACCCGTCCGCGATTCGAGTTCTCGACGTTCCGGCGGACCCTGTGGGGGGCGCCTATGCGTGGAGGTCGGTTACGCTGACGGGCTTGATTCCGCAGGGGGTAGGAGGCCACGCGACCTATGGTAGCTTCGGCATAATTGAAGACATGGGGCTAATTGCGGGGGTGACGCGCCAAGCATTAGTATTGTTCACAGATGTCGATGGGCCGACCTATGCGCTCAAGCTTCCTGCAATTGGGCTCTAGCCGGACGATTTTGCGAAGGCGCGCCAGTTGATGAAAGACTGCATGCGAATGTTCCGCACCTCGGCACACCTGAGTGCGATAGCTTCTTTGCTGTTGCTGCTTGCAACGGGACAGACGTTCGCCGCGGCCTCTGCTAAGGCAAGATTGGCGCCTACGGCAGGAAGCAATGCCGCGTGCCCCCAACGGCAAGTCGGTGATGGCACGGTCACGTTTGACTACCGGAGTCGAAACTCAAGCGTCAAAACTAACCAGGGAACCAGCCCTCAGTACAACTACGAAGACAACTGGAAGTATCACACTGGGCCGGCGATAGAGTCCTTGAACCGCGGGATCTTCTCGCGGCCCGTGCTCGCCGACCTCAATTTTACTTTCAGCCATTGGCCAAATCACATCCCCGCCCTGCTCGCTCTCGTCCGCTACGATCTCGGTGGCGGCCAGCCCCATGAGTTCTTGCCCGCCGAATGCTACTTTCAACGAGCGAGGGACTTCGCGCCAGATGACGCGGATGTCTTGATCGTTGAAGGGACATACTTCTATCGCCGAAAAGACTATGCGCGAGCGAAGCAGTCCCTCGAGCAGGCGTTGGAAATTAATCCGTCTTCGGCGGATGCCCACTACAATCTTGGGCTGTTGTATGTGGAAAGCGGTGACCTTGCGAAGGCGAGGGAACATGCAGACGCGGCATATTCAATCGGCTACCCCTTACCGGGTCTCCGAAACCGCCTGGACCGCGCGGCCGCCAAAACGCGCTACCCCCCAGCAAATGGCGCCGCCGCATCCAAGCGCGCTCCCTGACCGGCTTAGGAGCGCGGGACTGGCAACAGCGAGTAAGCTAGTCCTTCTTCAGAACTGCTAGGATCCAACCTCGCAGCCAATGCAGCGATGAGAAGCGCCCGATGAGCTTCTCGTATGCCGTTCCCGCCAAGAATAGTGGCCCGTTAAACAGAAGATACGCTGGGTATTGCCCAAGGTAGTCCAGTCGTTCGATCCGAAGTCCTGAATCGCTCGCGAGACGCCTAATCCGGCTCTTGGTGTTGCAGCGATACTCGACCGGGAAAACATCCTCCGGTGCCCGTCCCTCAACGCGCTCCACAATCCAGGGGTGGAGCCTATTGGGTACAGCCTTAGCAACAATCGAGGCGTAGTCCCAGAAGTTGGCAGTCAAGAAGACAAACGTTCCATTCGGCGCGAGAACTCTCGACACTTCTTGAAACGCGGCAACCGGATCGGCGACGTGCTCCATGACACTTCTGGCCATGACGACATCGAAGGAGTTCCCATCGAGGCCAGTGTCCGAGATGCTTCCGTTCCTCAGTTCGACCCCCTCAATCAAACCGTTGAACTCCACGAGGTCGAGGCCGGTCAAGCGGCCAGCAATACCTGAATACTTTCGTAGCACAGGCGCAGAGCGGCCACACCCGACGTCCAAGAGACTGCCGCCGGACTGCAATGCGCGCCGAACCTCGTGTTCAAACGTACGATACGGGTGCTCGTCGCCGCCGAAGAACCGCTCGCGGAAGCGCTCTGCCATTGGAGAGACTGACATATTTAGACCGAACTCCTTCAAAATCTAAGTCGATGCCGAAGAGCGACAAGCGGTTGCACAATCTCGAAACTAGTCAATGCGCGCGCCCGGCGCGCTCCGACTCGAGAGCCGGGCGGAGGCCACTCGCACTCGAATAGCCCGGTGTCAGCCTCGAAACCCTTGCGGGGTGCGCCTTCTCGACGAGCACCGCAAGCAGCGCAAACATCCAGATTTGCACCTCGCACTTGCTGAAATCCGCGAAGACACCAGACACCAAAACCACAGAAAGAGCGCCGCCTATGGCAGCACCGAGCAGTCCCAATTCTAGGTCACCAGCCAAGTTGGATGCCCGACGGATGCGGAGCAGGGACCGCGACGTCCATGCGATCAAGACCAAGGATAGAAAGACGCCGGGGACACCTTGCTCAACCAACACCGTAAGAAAAACGTTATGAGAAGACCGCCCACCAGCCTTTGTGAGCCACTGAGGGTCAAGATACAATGAACTCAGAGCTTCCGACCCCCGGTGGCCCGAACCGAATGGATAGAGCTGCGCCATCTGAAGCTGCGCCTCAGCCATCATCAGCCTGGACCGCGCGCTGCCGTCCATTTCATCCGGACTATCGGCCGCCGCCTTGACCGTATTCATTCGCTCCCAGAACTGCTGCGAAGCGACCGCGCCAATCGAAAAGATCCCGAGCGCGGCGTACAAGATGAACTTCCGCCGAACGATTGTGGGATGAAGCAACGCAAGTGCAATGCCACCCGCCGCCAGCCCAAGAAACGCCCCACGACTTCCTGCCAACACAATCGTATTGAGCGACAAGGCGATCGACGCTGCGCCGAGGAGCCAAATGGCTGGTGTGGCGCGAAGCAACAGCATTGCAGTGGTCACCACGGCGGTCGCCAATTGCATCCCTAGCGTATTCGAATCGTCAATGCCCGGGCCCCCGACCCCATCCAGACGCCCGCTCGCGTCGGCAGAAAGGCCGAGCCAACCGAGATACAGACACCCTGCTGCATGCACCAGCAGAAAGGTACGGACCTTCGCCGGGGTGTCGACAAGTCGATAGACCATGTAGAACACCACGAGGTACTTCGTGAGCATAACCGCTGCGGGAAAATGCTGTTCTCGGTCCAGCGCCCAAAGGTAGGTCAGCCAGAACCAGGCCACGAAGGCGATCATTACTCGTACAGGCCCTAGCGACAGCCATCGCGTGCGTTCACCAGTCTCCTTCGGTGCCCGAAGCCAAATCGCAAGGATCGTTACTGCCGCTGCGAGAAGCGACCAGCGCAGGTCTGGAAGGAGAGCGCCCCACCATCTGGAGGGAGGGTGCAGATAAAATACCGCCACGTACGTATACAGCCCAAACAACGGATTCCGAAACAGCGTCAAGCCGAGCGCTCCGAAGAACGCAATGAAAAATGCAACACCCACAATGCTCATCTGACCCTCGATCCGGTCTGCGTCAAACCGAAGCCTTGATAGGTGCCATTCACCGACTATGCGCGAGGACGAAGTCTGCCAGAGCCGAGCCAGAATTAACCATAAACCAGAGCCGTGGCCTGCCTGGTTCTGGCGCCCATAAAGCAAATAACAGCACAGACAAAGCCCGGGACAAAGCGACTCGCTTCACGAACCTAGGGAATCTCTGATCTATGCGCATAGATGATGCTTTCCATGGTCATAGCTCGATCTGATCGGAGTTTCGGAGGTTTTCGGAGCGCTGGAAGCGCTCTTCTTCGTTCCTCCGGTCGGCGTGCCCGGATTTC
>Ga0163144_10002078_pt1 | contig 46753 bp, 40 predicted proteins | sample OliLak19BULKMAT1_FD_123175 | JGI IMG/M metagenome (GOLD analysis project Ga0163144, IMG submission 123175) | Freshwater microbial mat bacterial communities from Lake Vanda, McMurdo Dry Valleys, Antarctica - Oligotrophic Lake LV.19.BULKMAT1 | ecosystem: Environmental > Aquatic > Freshwater >... | reverse complement strand
TAGTGTTCGAGGGGCTGCTGCGGGGCCTGACCGGCGGCGGGTCGCAGGTGGCGATTGTGCTGTCAACCCTGCTGATCGCGGCGCTGTTCGGGCCCGTGCGCGGGCGCGTGCAGCGCGCCATAGATCGGCGCTTCTACCGCCGCAAGTATGACGCCGCCCGCACCCTGGCCGCCTTCGGCGCGAGCGTGCGCGACAACGTGGATTTGGATGCCCTGGGTGAACGCCTGACCGCCGTGGTGAACGACACCATGCAGCCCGCGCACGTCGGCCTGTGGGCACCCACTGAACCCCGCCGGCCCAAGCAGCCCTAGTCCGGCGCGGGGAGTTTTAGTAACCCAGGCTGCGCAACGCCACGGCCACGCCCCAGGCCAGGAGCAGCGCCGTCACCCCCGCCAACCCGGCCGCCACGGCGTTGACCGGCAGCGCCAGGTCGGGCACGATCAGGCCGCCGGCGGCGGCCACCAGCAGCCCGCCCCCCAACGCCGCGCCCAGCCCGCCCGCCACTGCGCCCTTGCCCGCCAGCCCGCCCGGCTGCCCGCGCGCCGGCGAGCCGACCGCCAGCCACAAGCGCTGCTGCAGCGCCCCCGCCAGCCCATAGAAGAAAGCCAGCACGCCGATGAAGCCGGCCACGCTGCCGACCGTGATCTCAGCCGTGCGGTCGGGCAGGAGCGAGGCCGCCACCGGCCAGCGGCTGGCAAAGAGGTACAGCAGGCCGGTCGTCAAGCCAATCAGCAGCAAACCGACCAGGGCCGCCAGCCCAGCTTCGAGCGGATGGCGAATGTGTACCGGCGGGTCGTCGGGCGCGTCAGTCATCGCCCGCTGATTTTACGCGAGATCATGCCAATAGCCTACGCGCTCACGCCGCGCCTACTCCGGCCCAGTGGCGATGGGGCGCGCCGGGTCGGCGCTCCACTCGCTCCACGAGCCGGGGTAAATGCGCGCCCCGCTCAGACCGGCCTGCTCCAGCGCCAGCGCGGCCTGCGCCGCCGCCACGCCCGAGCCGCAGTACGTCACCACCTGCCCCGGCGGCGTGTCGCCCAGGCGGGCCAGCAGCCGGGCGCGCAGCAGCGCCGGGGCCAGCCAGGTGTTGCTCGGCGTCAGCACGTCTTTGATGAAGAAGTTGACCGCGCCGGGGATGTGCCCGGCCACTTTGTCAATCGGCTCGACCTCGCCGCGAAAACGGGCCGGGGCGCGCACATCCACCAGGCGATAGGCCGGGTCCTGGCGCAGTTGCTCGACCTCGGCCGCGCTCACCGCCAGCCCCGGCTGCACCGCCGCCACAAACGCCGTCGGAGCCACCGGCATGATGGCCGCCGTGGTCGGCCGCCCGACGCCCGAAGGCGACTTGTCGCCCACCCACTTGGCCCAGCCGCCATCGAGTGCCGCCACCGCCGGGTGCCCGAGATAGCGTAATAACCACCACAGCCGCGCCGCGTACTGGCCGGTGTCCTGATCGTAGGCGACCACCTGCGTGCCGGGGCCGATGCCCCACTGCCCCAGCCGGGCCGCCAGCGCCGCCACGTCCGGCAGCGGGTGGCGGCCATTCTGCCCCGTCAGCGGGCCGCTCAGGTCGCGGTCGAGGTGGGCGTAGACCGCGCCGGGCAGGTGCGCGGCCTGGTACTGCGCCTCGCCCCAGCCGGTGTTCGCCAGGTCAAAGCGGCAATCCACTATCACCCAATTAGGGTCAAGCAGGCGGTCGGCCAGTTCAGCGGTAGAGATCAGAGTGGTGTAGGTCATAGGTAGCGCTCAAACCAGGCCGGCGTGCGCGCTCAGGCGTCATGCGCGGCGTCGGCATTGTAGCGCGTCCCGCTGTCGTTGTGAAAGGCGTGATCCGCCCCCGGATAAATGCGCGTCTCAAAGGTCATGTGGTTGGCCTGCCTGGCTCTCCCTCTCACACGGCGGCGGCTTAAACAGCGACGCCGCCTGGTGGCACAGACGGCGCGGGCAGACGGCACAGCGGAGAGGGTGGGATTCGAACCCACGGTGGCCCGAAGGACCACAACGGTTTTCGAGACCGCCACATTCGGCCGCTCTGTCACCTCTCCACTGCGGATTATAACATGGCCGATGAAGGCAGAGAGAAAAGAAAGAGATGCTGCGCTAAGAAAAAGGTGACGCGGTGGCAGCGTGCAATCAAACGACCAGGCTATCACAAACCAACTTGATGCCCTATGAGTGCCTGCGCGTTGTCTGTCGCAGCTGTGTGCGAGCGTTTTTCGCTACGGTCGGTTCGGCCAATCTCACGCGCCCTTGCTGCGATGAGCCGGCCTCTGGACGTTTAAGGTCTAGGCGGCGCGGCCCCCAATCTTCCCCGCACCTTCGTCCTATCTCTTTCTTTTTCTTTGCCTTTCTAGCGCATCCACCGGTAGGCCGACATCATCACGCCCAAATTGATGACGGCAATGAACAGCGCGCTCACCACCGCGCCCGCCAAGAACAGCGCCCCGCCCGGCTGCACCATCGCCGCCTCCAGCAGCGCCAGCGGAATGGCGACCGACACCGCGCCCTGCAGCAGCCCGCCGATGCCCATCTGCGGCACATTCTCCACCGCCAGCGACGGCACCATCAGCGTGCGCACATGCGCCTGGCGCAGAATGTCGCTGCCCGCCGCACAGGCCAGGCTGGCCACCAGCGCCGGCAGCAGCACCAGCGCCCCCAGACGATAGACCGGCGGCAAATCCACCACCAGCAGCCCCAGCGCGCCAAACGCCACCGTCAGCCCCCACGGCAGCGCAAAGTCCATCCGAAAGACCGCGCCGGAATCAAAGGGCAGCAGCCGTAGAATCCACCAGTGGGCCAGGTCGCTGCGCAGCCGCAGCGTCGTCGCCCGCCCCACGGCCAGCACCCACAACGCCCCCACCAGCAGCTTGAGCGGAATGCTCGGCGAGATAAACACGCCCACCGCCAACCCCCCCGCCACCAGCCAGCCCAAGACCACCGCCACCGTGAGCGTGCGCCCGGTTTGCAGCAGGTCTTTCGAGAGCAGCACCCGGTGGCCGGGCGTCGCCAGCAGGCGGCTCGGCTTGCGCTCGCCCTTCAAGCGCGCGCGCATCTGCAAGTAATCCACCACATCCGTCCGGCCATAGCTGCGCGCCAGCAGCAGCGAGGCGTGCGAGGCCGTCTCCTGCGCGGCCCGGCTCAGGCTCAGCCGGCCCGTCGCCAGCGCCAGCAAGCCGACTGCTGCAACCGCCGCAACCACCGCCAGCCCGACCGCCAGCAGCCAGCTTGCCGGGCTGGCCTGCCCTAGGTCTATTAGGGCGGCCGGGTCAAACCCCGCCGTCAGCGCCGCCCAAACCGGCCACAGCAGCACTGGCCGCGCAAAGTTCACCGGGGTGGCCGCACTCCCCCCCAGCCCGGCCGGGATCAGCGCGCTGGCGGCGATCAGCGCCAGCAGCACCGGGGCCGCCGCCCGCAGCCAGGGTTGGTCACGGTGGCCGCGCAGGCGTGTGGCCCCCAGCGCCCACACCAGCGCCTGGAGCGCCAAATGCAGCGGCACCACCACCAGCAGCGCCTGCCCGGAGTAGCGCACGTATTCCAGCACCTTCTCCGGCGTCAAATCCCCCGGCAGCCGCACCTCCACGCCCGCGAAACAAAAGATGATCGTGCCCAGCATGAACGGGACCACCAGCTCGGCCCAGTTGGAAAAAAACAGCGCCAGCGCCACCGTGCTACGGCGCACCGGGGTCTGGCTCACCAGGTAGGCGTCTTCTTCGGTGAAGATGAAGGGGCTGCGCTGGCCGGCCTGCCACAGCGTCCACAGCGACCAGCCGGTGAGCGCCAGCAGCGCCAGCGTCACCCACAGCGCCGGCAGGTCAAAGTTGGGCAGGGCGCGGAACACGGTCGCCACGTTGCTGCCCACCAGCGCAAACACCGCCACCGCCCAGATCAGCCAGAACACCAGCAGGTAGACCGTGTAGACGCGGTTGCCGGTGGAAGTGTCGCGCAGGTTCAGGCCCAGGGCCGACAGCCAATAGGCCAGGCGCGCCATCAGCCGCCGGCCGTAGAGCATCCGAATCGGGTTCATTCCGGGCCGGCCGTAAACAGGCCGTCTTGCAGCCGGAAACTGCGGTCCGCCAGCGCCCCGCTCAGTTCCGGGTCGTGCGTCACCATCAGGCAGCTCGCGCCCGCCGCGCGCTTGGCCGCCAGGTGCTCGCGCACCAGCTTGGTCGCGGCGGCGTCCAGGGCCGAGGTCGGCTCGTCCAGCAGCAGAATCTTAAACGGCCGGATGAAGGCCAGCACCAGGCCCAGCTTCAGGCGCATGCCGCGCGAAAACTGGTGCGGGAACTGATCGCGCACCCCCGCCAGGCCAAATTCGGTCAGCAGCGCCTCGGCCCGCGTTTCAAAGTCGTCTTCGGCGTCGTGCGCCAGCGCCACAAAGCGCAAATGTTCCCAGGCCGTCATCTCCAGGTAGAAGCGCGGCACGTCCGGCACGAAGGCCAGGCAGCGCTTGGCGGCCGGCTCGTCCTCGTAGATGTCGTGGCCGCACACGGTCACATCGCCGGTGGACGGCCGCAGCAAGCCGGCCAGGCACAGCAGCAGCGTAGACTTGCCCGAGCCGTTCGGCCCGCGCACCGACACGATTTCGCCCGGGCTGACGGTCAGCTCAAACGGGGCCAGCACTTGGTTGGAGCCATAAGTATGGCTCAGGTTCACAGCTTGAAGATAAGCGGATTCGTTTTCCACAAAGTTACCTGCCGGGTGTAAGGTCACATCATATAGAAGGGGAGTGCGTGTCAGTATACCTGATACCGACAGCGCGGCGGCCAGCGGCGGCCGTGCGAGTCTACGCACAGGGAAAGTGATGAGCTTACGGCGTCAGATGAGTAGCGAGCGCCTAGGCAGCGAGCCGGATTGGTTTGAGCCCCAGTTCTCCGACAGCGCCAAGATTGGCCCATTCCCCATGAACCGTCATTCCGAACCCCTGCTCGCGGCCGTGTAGCAAAGTAGCGGTGTTGGCGGGGTGATCGCGAAGCACCCTTTAGGGGGAATCTCACCGGCTGACGTTAACGCGGCCTCATATCTGATTTACGGCGTCTGATTGTTAGCCAGCGCGCGATGGGCAGTGGGGCGAACGAGGCAGGTGGGAGGCGGCTGGCAGAGTCTGTCGTGCTCTAGCTGTGGGAGTTAAGCGGCGCTGGTCGGCGAAACCACCTTCAGGCCACCTCCCGCCCCCAAAATCGGCACACTGTTCGGGGCGGGATTAGACGAATTTTTAGATTGCCACCGCGCCTGGTGCGATGACCCAACCGCCCTGCGAAGCGTGCCGCCTGCCGCCCGCCCTAAATCTCCACCGTCTCATGCAACTCCGGCGCGTACACCTCCGGCAGGCCTTCCACGTTCAGCGCCAGCCGCAGCGCCGTCAGCGACGCCGGCTCGCCGTGTACCAGGAAGATTTTCTTCACGCGCGGCTGCAGCGCCGTGGCCCAGCGCACCAGCAGGTCGTGCCCGGCATGGCCGGAGTAGCCGTTGATGGTCGCCACCTGCGCCCGCACCCGGTACGGGTCGCCGAAGATTTTCACCTCGGTGGCCTTGTCGGCCAGGCGCCGGCCGAGCGTGTTCTCCGCCTGCCACGACACAATCAAGATCGTGTTCAGCGGGTTGGTGATGTTATTGCGCAGGTGATGCAGGATGCGGCCCGACTCGCACATGCCCGAGGCGCTGATGATGATCAGCGGGCCTTTCTGATCGTTGATGGCCTTGCTCTCCTCGACCGAGCGGGTGTAGGTCAGGCTCGAAAACTCCAGCGGCGGCCCGTTGCTGCGGATGAAGGCTTGCGTCTCTTCGTCGTACAGGTCAACGTGCTCGCGGAACACATCCGACACGTCGGTCGCCAGCGGGCTATCCACATACACCGGCAGCGGCGGGATCGTGCCGGCGTGGATCAGCCGGTTAAGTTCGTACACGATCTCCTGCGCCCGGCCGACCGCGAACGACGGGATGATGATCTTGCCGCCGCGCTTGACCGTGGCCTGCACCACCTCGCTCAACTCGGCGAAGGCGGCCTCCGGCGGCTGATGGTCGCGCCCGCCGTAGGTGGCCTCCATGATGGCGTAGTCCACATCCTTCAGCAGCGTCGGGTCGCGCAGGATCGGCAGGTTCATGCGGCCGATGTCGCCCGAGAAGGCCAGCCGCAGCCGGCGCGGGCCGCCGCCCTTCTCCGCTCGTTCCTCAATATCCAGGATCAGGCTGGCCGAGCCGAGCATGTGCCCGGCGTCGTAATAGGTGGCCGTCACACCGGGCACCACCTCAAACGGCTGCTGATAGCCGCGCCCCACAAACTGCTTGAGCGCCTGCTCCGCGTCCCGCTCGGTGTACAGCGGCTCCACCACCGGCTCCCGGCGGCCGTGGCGGGCATTCCGCCGGTTGAGGTACTCGGCGTCGCTCTCCTGAATCCGGCCCGAGTCGCGCAGCATGGCCTCGGCCAGGTCCACCGTGGCGTGCGTGGCATAGATGCGGCCCTTGAAGCCCTGCCGCGTAAGGTTGGGGATCAGCCCGGAGTGGTCAATGTGCGCGTGCGACAGCACCAGCGCGTCTAACTCGCTGGGCGTGTGCATAAAATGCCGGTTGCGATATCCCGCCTCGCTGCGCCGGCCCTGGTACAACCCGCAGTCCAGCAGAATCTTCTTGCCGTTGATCGTCAGCAGATGCTGCGAACCCGTAACCGTCTGAGCCGCGCCGTGAAAGGTGATGTCCATAGGAGTCCGGGGGAGAGAAAAAAGAAAGAGATGCTGCGCTAAGAAAAAGGTTAGATGGGCCGCGCTTTAGAACAAGTGCCGAACTGGTTTACACACAATCCGGTTTAGACAAGCGGTTGGACCATAAGTATGCGGCAAGCATCCGAAGGCGCTTGCTAAAACATCCTAGCATCCGTTACATCCGTTACAACATCCGTTGCCACCTAGCTGCTTTGCAGCACCTTCAAAATCTCCGAGCCATACGCGCCGCGCCGCCAGGGGCCGAGCGTCTCAATCGTCGCCAGGGCTTCGGGCGTGCGCGGGTTGCGGCGGGCCAACTCCCACAGCGCCTCACGCGGGATAATCACATCCGACTCCACGCCGCGCGCCTTAGCGCGGGTCTTGCGCCACTGGTGCAGCAATTCGTAGCGGTCGCGCACCTCGTCCGGCTCGCGCTCGAAATGCGGCGGGCGCACCGGCGGCGAGGCCTGGCCCTTGCGCACCGCCGCCAGCAGTTGCCCGCCGTGCCGCCGAACCTGCTGCGGCGTCATCCCCGGCAGGCCCTCCAGGTCGGCCGGCGCCTGCGGGGCCAGGCGGGCGATCTCAAACAGCGTCTGGTCGCTCATCACCTTGAAGGGCGGCCGGTCGGCGCGCTCGGCCTGGCGCTCACGGTAGAGAAACAACTCGCGCAGAATCGCCGCCTGGGCCGGGTTGAGATCGCGCGCCCCGTTCACGCGCCAAAAAGCGTGCGGGTTAGCCCCGTTGCTGGGGACCGCCCCGCCGTTCACCCGCTCCAGCCGCTCGAACTCCTCGTAGGCTTCCTCGGTGCGCCCGGCCGCCGCCAGCTCGGCCGCCAGACTGTCGCTCAACGCCAGCAGGTAATGCGTGTCAAAGCGGGCGTAATCCAACAACTCGGGCGTCAGCGGGCGATGGCCCCAATCGGCGCGCTGAAAGCGCTTATTAAGCGTCACGCCAAAGTGCGCTTCCAGCAGCGACCCCAGCCCCAACTGCGGCCGGCCCAGCGTGCGGGCCGCCACCATCGTATCGAACAGGTTAGCGAATTGAAAGTCGTAATCGCGCTTCAAGCACAAAACATCGTACTCCGAGGCATGAAAGACCTTCTTTTGGGCCGGGTTGGCGAACAGCGGGGCCAGCGGGCTAAGGTTGGTCAAGGCCAGCGGGTCGAGCACATAATCGCCCGCCGGGGTCGAAAACTGAATCAGGCACACCCGCTCGCGGTAAGCGTGCAGGCTGTTGGACTCGGTGTCCACCCCCAGCGCCGGCTCGCGGGCCAGCGCGGCGGCCAGGCGCTCCAGCGCCAGTGGATCGGCCACCAGCACCGGGGGCGGCAACAGGGCATCAGGCATAGTCCTATTCTCGCCGCCTACCGCCTTCCCGTCAAATGCTTAGACCCATGTGAATGCTTCGTTTGACTCTCCGAATTGTTTGTGATAGATTTTACTTGCCCTGAAACTAATCCTGAGTGAACCTGTGAGTAGTGGCCGGTTGCCCGGCGTTGAAACGTAAGCGCCGGGTTTCACTCGAATATATAACAGAGGAGAAGAACGACTATGGCGGCTGCAGCCAAAGTAGCACCGACAGCCACGACCCCGCCCAGCGTGGCTCCCATGTCACGGCGGGAGTTCCTCTATTACATTTGGGCGGCCTCCATGGCGCTTTTCCTGGCCGAAACCGGCGGCGCCATCCTGTGGTTCGCCATCCCGCGCTTCAAGGCCGGCGAGTTCGGCGGCACCTTCGAGCTGGATGTGGCCGAAGTGCCCACGGCCGACTCCGGCCCGGTGGCCTACGACGAGGGCCGCTTCTGGCTGGTGAACATCGGCCAGGGCAACATAGACCGCCAATACAACGACTACCCTGAAACCTAAGACGATTACCCGCAGACGCTGGGCGTCAAGGCGCTCTACAAAATCTGCGTCCACCTGGGCTGCCTGTACAAATGGGTGCCCACCAACGACCGCTTTGAGTGCCCGTGCCACGGCTCGAAGTACCTGCCGACCGGCGTCCGGGTAGACGGGCCGGCCACCCGCAACCTGGATGTGTTCGTCGTGCAGGCCGTAGACGCCGGCGGCGCCGTGCTGGCAACCACCGAACCGCTGGCGGGCACATTGGAAGGCGTGGCCATCGCGATCCCGGCCGGTACCGTCAAGTTGGTCGTCAACACCGGCAAGCGCATCGTCGGCGACGCCAACTCCAAGCCCGGCGGCGGCAAATAGGAGCCTTCTATGGCAGTCTTTAAGCCCCATATCCCCTTTCTCGACGACGTCAAGGCCAAGGGCTTTGTGCCGGCGCTGCTGTTTAAGACCAATGAAATAGTCGAGCGCATGACGGCCGGCCTGGATATTGACGACATTCGCGGCGTGCTGCGCGGCGACCCACCGCCCCGCCCTAACCCGCGCGTCAAGCCGCACGCCGACGGCTTTTGGTTCCACATGCGGCCGACCTATTACCACAACCTGGTCACCGGCCTATATCCGTCGTTCCGGCTCGGCTGGCTCTCGACCTACTTCTTTGCGTTCGAGATCATCACCGGCCTGTTCCTGATGATCTACTACACGCCCTCGCCGCTGGTGGCCTACGAGAACATGCTCAACATCCTGGCCAACGTGCCTTTTGGCCGGCTGATGCGCGACCTGCACAAGCTCGGCGCCGAGCTGATGGTGATCGTGGTGCTGCTGCACATGGCCCGCACCTTCATCACCGGCAACTACAAAAAGCCGCGCCAGTTCACCTGGGTGACCGGCATCATCCTGCTCTTTGTGACCCTGCTGCTGTCCTTCTCCGGCTATCTGCTGCCCTGGGACCAGTTGTCGCTCTGGGCCGTCACCATCGGCGTCTCCATGGTCGAGGCCATTCCGCCTCAGCAGGTTGGTGATATCGTCAACCTGATTGCGCGCGGCGGCCCGCAATTCAACGCCGGCGGCCTGTTGCGCTGGTACCTGCTGCACGTGCTGCTGCTGCCGCTGGTCGGCCTGGTCTTCCTGGGCGTCCACTACTACAAAGTCGTCATCCACGGGCACGGCCTGCCGCCCGAAGCCGAGCCGGTCGGTGAAGACACCGCCAAGCGCGTGCCCACCGACCAGCGCACCTACTTCATGCCCGACATCCTCACGCGCGAGATGCTCTACGTGGCCCTGCTGACGCTCATCACCGTGGCCTGGGCCATCTTCTCGTTCCACGCCCCGCTCGAGCCGCACGCCGACTCGCTCATCACGCCGCTGCACACCACCGCGCCCTGGTACTTCCTGTTTGTGCAGGGCATGCTCAAGATCGGCGATAAGGTCTTCTGGGGCCTGATCGCGCCCGGCATCATCACCGGCCTGCTGGTCGCCATTCCCTACATCGAAGTCGGCCCCAGCCGCCGCTACGGCGACCGGCGCGTGGGCCTGACCCTGGGCCTGCTGTTTGCGGCCTCGATGGCTGTCCTATCGTACATGGGCACGCCGCGCTACCTGGTCAGCTCGTCGCCCGACCAGGAGATCGTGGCCGAAATTCTGCCGCAGACCCACCCTGGCCCGCTGCGCGAGAGTGACTGGTCGGCCCTGACAGCCTCCCCCACGTCGGCCTTGACAGCCTCCCCCATCCCCTACCTCGCCTCGGAATGGCAATCGGCCCCCACGCCCACCCTGCAAAACCTGCTGAAACTCTATCAGGAAGGGGTGGAAAGCGCCGAGGACAGCGTGCGCTGCCACCGGGCCAACAACTGCCTGAAAGCGCCTGTCGGTGAAATGGTGATCCAAGATTGGCAAACCGATATCAAGCGCATCACCTTCCGCGTGTACTGGGACGGCGTGCCGGCCGACTTCTGCGTGCTCGGCACGCAGCATGAGTTCTGCCAGACCGTGTACTACCATAAAAACGCCAACTACTGGCAGAAGCCCTAGGAGAACATTCCATGACGTGGCGCGTAATCGTCGGCACTCTCTGCTTCGTCATTACCATGATCTTGTTCGGCTATGTGGCCGTGACCGAACAAGACCGCATGGCGACCTTTGACATCGCCTATCAGGCCCGCCAGGTCGAAACCGGCGGCCAACTGTATGAGTTGAACTGCGCCACCTGCCACGGCCTGGACGGCCAGGGCACTGGGCGCGCCCCGGCCGTCAACTCGCCCGACCTGCTGGCCGGCAAGACGCCCGCCCGCCTGACCGAAGCCGGCTGGGGCGGCACGCTGAAAGACTTCATTCATACCACGATCGCCGGCGGCCGCCCGCAGGCCTCGGCCAAGTTCGCCGACTACCCGCAGCGCATGCCCACCTGGAGCCAGGACTTCGGCGGCCCCATGCGCTCCGACCAGGTGGATGCGGTCGTGGCCTATGTGCTGAACTGGGGCCTCGCCTACGCCAACGCCACGCCTGTGCCGCAGCCGACCGTGGTGCCCGTCGGCACCGACCTCACCGTGGCCCTGCCCACCGGCGATGCCGCCGCCGGCCAAGCCGCCGTCACCACCCTGGGCTGCACCGCCTGCCACATCAGTGCGGGCGGCGCGGCCCCGGTCGGCCCGGCCTGGCCGGCCGAGAGCGACCCCAACGGCCAGGGCATCGGCACGCGCGCCGGCCTGCGCCTTAGCGAGGCGGGCTACACCGGCGACGCCACCACGGCCGAGCAGTACCTGTTCGAATCAATCGTCAGCCCCGACGCCTACATCGTGCCGGGGAACGCGACCTACGCCGCCAACGGCAAATCAATCATGCCGCACACCTACAGCACGCTGCTCGACGCGCAGCACATGGCGGATATCATCGCCTATCTGGAAACGCTCAAGTAAGCGCCGCGCGGAGCATACCGCCCTAAACCAAAAGCCGGGCCGCAGACAGTCGTCTGCGGCCCGGCTTTTTCTCGCCCAGCGGCCGCTGTCATGCCCATGCGCTTGAGTCCCCTTGTTTGTGCCGTTTGTGAGGCGCTAGAGCAAAGAAAAGGAAAGCGATGCTGCGCTAAGAAAAAGGATGGGCAGGCGGAGTTAACAGTCGGTACGGTTTCGGCCAGGGCGCGTTGCGCCTGTCGCAGCCGTGTCCAAGAGCCGCCGAAAAGCGAAGGGGCGGGCCAGGCTTACGCCTGGCCCGCCCCTTCGCTTTTCGTTAGGGTCGGTTCGGTTGATCTCAACCGCGCTTGGTGCGCTGAGACCGCGCCTAGACGTTGAGTGAGCCGACGACCGGTCGCCGCCGGCCCTGGCTACGGCGTGTCGGTGGGTATGCGCCAGTCGGTGCCGACGATGACCTTGACGTCATAGGCGCTGTCCGGCTCGGCGCTGATGATGGTCGTGACGCCAAACATGCGCTTGAGCCAGCCCACGGTATACGGCTTGCCGGTGTAGGCCACGATGACCGAACTGGTGTAATCCGACCGGTCGGCCGTGTCACAGTCCAGCGCGTTCACGCCCTGCGCCGCCAGCCAGTCGCGCGTGTCGCACGCCAGCCCTTCGATGCCCGCGCCGTTGAGCACCTCAATGCGCGCCCCCTCGGCCGCGATCAGCGCCAACTCGTCGGCCAGGTCGGCCGGGGCGGTCACACCGCCGTTGTTGGTGAACAGCTCGTCGCGCAGCGCCCGAATCTTGTCGCGCAGCGGGATGAGCACTTCTTTGCCATCGGCCGTCGTGCCTTCCTGCACCATGGTGTAGTCAATCACGCCCGCCTTGATGTTCTCGCGCGGGATGTCCTGCGCCAGCAGCGCCAGCGACACTATCTGATCCAGGCTCAGGTCGGTCTGAATGCTGTCGTTGAGGGTCTGATACAGGTGCGGGGCCTGGGCGATCAGCCCCGGCAGCATGTTCAGGTTCAGCACGCGGTCGCGCACGGCCAGCACCACTTCCTGCTGGCGGCGGGCGCGGTCAATGTCGGTGGCGTTGTGGCGCGTGCGGGCGTAGCGCAGCGCGTCGTGCCCATCCAGGTGTTGCGGCCCGGCCTCCAGGTAGAACGGCTCGAACCCATACGAGCCGTTGGGGTACTCATCGTCCTCGATGTCGGTCTGGTTGTTGACCTCCACCCCGCCCACCGCGTCAATCACCGTCTCAAAGGCGGTAAAGTCGAGCCGCACGTAGTAGTTGATGGTGACGCCCAGGTTGTATTCCACGGTCTTCACCGCCAGCGCCGGGCCGCCGCCGGGGTAGTCATACAAGTCCCCCAGCCAGTTGGCCGTGTTAATGGTGTTTTCGTCAAAGCCGGGGATCGTCACCCACAGGTCGCGCGGGATCGAGAGCATGGCGGCCGTGCGCGTGGCCGGGTCAAGGCTCACCAGCAGCAGCGTGTCGGTGCGGTAGCCCTGCTCGGCCTCGCCCACGCGCCGGTCAATGCCCATCACCAGGATCATCACCCGCTCGCTGCCGGTCCAGGCTTCAACATCCACCGTGGGCACGGGCGTGGCGTTAGGCGCGGGCGTGGCGTCGGGGTTGACGCCAATGCTGGTGGCATTCGCGGGCGGGGTGCCGGCCGCCGCGCTGGGGGTGGCGGCCACTTGGCCGGTGATCTTCCAGCCGGCGACGAAGCTGCGGACGGTATTAAAGACGAGGTAGGCCGAGAAGAAGGTGGCGAGCAGCACGACGCCGACGATCACGCCCAGCAGCCAGCCCGGCAGGGCCAGGCGGCGATTCTTCCGGTCCCGCCGGAGCGGAACGCGCGTGTATTGCGTCATCTGCCTGGTTTTAGCCTTTCACCCATAACCACAGCCGCGCCGCCGCAAGTGGGCCGGCGCGACCACCGGATGGAATTATATCAGAACGGCCCCGCGAACCCCTGCCACCGGGCAGGCCTAGCCTACCCCTGCACATACGATGCCAACCGGGCTGTAAATGTTCCCCACGTTACGCCGTCACGCCGCGAGGGTCTCCCACTCGCCCAGGCGGGCCGCCAGCTCGGCCTGCACCTCGTTGTACTCCGAGCCGAGGGCGCGCACCCGCACCACATCGCTGCCCGCCCCGGCGTCTTCCAACTCCCGGCCCAGGGCGGCCAGGCGCTGTTCCAGAGCCGTAATGGCATTCTCCACGGCCGCCAACTGCGAGGCGCGCTTGCGGTCTTCGGCCTTTTGGCGCTTGAGGGCCGCATCCGGCCGCTCAGCGTCGGGCCGGGTCGGCTTGGCCGCCACCGCCGCGCGCGCCCCCCGCGTGGCCCGCACTGGCTCCGGGGCCGGCGCGCCGGGCTTGGCCTGCTCGCGGGCGCGGGCGCGGGCCGTCACATACTCGCTCCAACTGCCCTTGAAGACCTCCAGCGCGCCGTCTTCCACCGACCAAATCTGCGTCGCCAGCCCGTCAATCAGGTAGCGGTCGTGCGACACCAGCAGGATCGTGCCGGGGAAGTCCGCCAGCACCGCTTGCAAAATCTCCTGCGCCGGGATGTCGAGGTGGTTGGTCGGTTCGTCCAGCAGCAGCAGGTTCGCGCCCTCCAGCGCCAGCTTGGCCAGCGCCACACGCCCGCGCTCGCCGCCCGACAGCACCGCCACCTTCTTGAACACATCGTCGCCGGTGAACAGAAACTTCGCCAGGTAGTCACGCGCCTTGTTGGGCGGCATCTCTTTGGCGGCCATCACCTCTTCCATCGCAGTGCGCTCCGGGTTGAGGCCCTCATGCGCCTGGGCAAAGTAGCCCACCTTCAGGCTGCTGCCCATTTTGACGCTGCCGGCCAGCGGCGGCAGCCCGCCCAGCAGCGTCTTCAGGAAGGTGGTCTTGCCCGCGCCGTTGGGGCCGATCAGCGCCGCGCACTCCTCGCGCCACAGCAGCAGGTCGGGCGCGCGGAACAGCACCTTGCCGTCGTCGGCGTAGCCCACCGCCAGCTCGTGCGTTTCGAGCACCCGGTCGCCCGAGCGCAGCGTGGTCGAGAGATCGAGCTTGAGCTGGGCCGCCTCGCGCGGGCGCTCGACTACGCTGATGCGCGCGTCCTCGCCCGCCAGCATCCGTTCCAACCGCCGCTGCCGGCCCTGGGCCTGGCGCGTGTTCTGCCCGGCCATGTTGCGCCGAATGAAGTCCTGCTCTTTGGCGATCACGGCCCGCTGGGCGTCATACTCAAGGCGCTGGCGGGCCTCGCGGTCGCCGCGCTGCCGCAGGTAGGCCGAGTAGTTGCCGCGATACTCGGCCAGCCGCCCGTAGGCCAACTCCCAAATCGTCGTCACCACCTGATCGAGAAAATAGCGGTCGTGCGAGACGATCAGCACCGCGCCGCCCCAGGCCGTCAGCCAGCCCTCCAGCCACTCGACGGCGTGGATGTCGAGGTGGTTGGTCGGCTCGTCCAGGATCAGCAGGTCGGGGCTTTCGAGCAGCAGCCGGCCCAGCAAGGCGCGCGTCTTTTGGCCGCCGGACAACTGCGCCACCGGGCGGAGGTAGTCAATTGGCTCAAAGTTGAGGCCGTCGAGCACCTGGCGGATGCGGGTCTCGTAGGTGTAGCCGCCGTCTAGCTCAAACTGGTGCTGCAACGCGCCGTAGCGTTCGAGCACGTCTTCCGACTGGGCCGGGTCGGCCATGGCGGCCTCGAGCCGGGCCAATTCGGCCTCGCGCGCGCGCAGGTCGGTGAAGGCGCTGAGCATCTCTTCCCACAAATCGCCTTCGGAATACAGCGCGGCCTCTTGCGGCAGGTAGCCCAGGCGCAGGCCGCGCGCCCGCTGCACCCCCCCGCGCGTGGGGTCTTCCAGCCCGGCCATGATCCGCAGCAAGGTGGTCTTGCCCGCGCCGTTGGGGCCGACCAGCCCCACCCGCGCCGCATGCGGCATCGCCACGTCTACCCCGGCGAAGATGTCGTCGGGGCCGTAGGATTTAGCAAGCTGAGAGCCGGTGAGGAGTGACACGGTGGTTGGTGGGCAGGCGCGAGGCGATTATACCAGCGGAGGGAGGCAGGCTTCGCAGAGCAGTTGACCAGAGCGCCACGTCATCGCACACAGCGCTGGTGGTAATTTTATGCGTCTAATCCGCGCGACGGAGGTCGAGCCGCGCGAGGCAAGGGGAGGCGACTGGTAGCGGCCTCAGTGATAGTGGGTTGGTGAAGCCACCTCTCACCCTCAACAATCGGCACACCGTTCGGGGCGGGATTAGACGATTTTTTAAGTTTCTGCGCGGCCTGGTGCGATAAACGCCGACCCGCCTGCCGACTGCTCTGCGAAGCGTGCCGACTGCCACCGCTCGCTGCCCGCCGGCCTGCCAGCCCTCCGCCCCCACCTGCCCCCCGCTCCCACCTTTTTCTTAGCGCAGCCTCGCTTTCTCTCCGTTTCCGGCGCTCTTTCTTTTCTCTCCCGCTCTTCCGCGTCCGGTATATAATCGGGCCTCATGACCACTTCCCCTGCTCCGGCTGAGGACTACCGCGGGTTCTATATGGCGACGTTTGTGCTGGCCGTCGGCGGCTGGGTGGCGTTTTGGTACCTGACCCAAAACGTGCTGCCCGGCCCCGGCCCGCGCTGGCTGTTCTTCGTTGTCGGCCTGACGGCCATCACCGGCACGGCCGCGCCCTTCGTCTGGTACCTCAACCGGCGCTTCGTCCGCCACCCCGTGCCCGCCAGCGTGCTCATGCGCCAGGCGCTGTGGGTCGGCTTCTTCATCGCCACCTGCGCCTGGCTGCTGCTGGCCCGCACCCTCAACTGGGCCACCGCCCTGCTGCTGGCCGCCGGCCTGAGCGCCATCGAGTGGTTCCTGCGCATGCGCGAACGCTCCCGCTGGGAGCCGGGCTGGGAAACCGACGACGAAGCGCCCGCCCGCTAGCCGGGCGTCACCGGACTGGACGATTGGATTACAAGGCATGCTGGACGAACTCACCGACCCGAACGAAATCCGCCGCTACCTCGACCGCCTGACCCTGAGCCTGCAATCGGTGCAAAGGCGTCTTAAACGCTTCGAGGACGAGTTTGGCATGGACAGCGAAGTCTTTTACTCCAAGCTGCAAAACGCCGAACTGAACGAACGCATCGAGTACGCCGAGTGGGCCGGCGAGCACGAGATGCTGAAGCGCTTGCAGCAGCAGCGCGCCACGCTGCAAGCCCGGCTAAAGACCGGCCAGCCATGAAAAGCGACCTGGAACGCCTGATGACCGCGCGCGGCTACGCGGCCCTGCTGGTGCTGGGCGGCGCGGCCCACAACGCCCCGATGTATTACCTCTCCAACGGCGCGGCCGTCACCGAGCGCAGCGTGCTGATCCAGCCGCGCGCCGCCGCGCCGCTCTTGTTCGTCAGCGCCATGGAGCGCGACGAGGCCGCCCGCTCCGGGCTAGACGTGCGCTCGGCCCTGCCGCGCCTGAACGAACTGCGCGCGGCCGGCGGCAATGAGTTGACGGCCACCGCCCGCTGGCTGGGCGAACTGCTGGCCGAGGCCGGCGTGCGCGGCGGCACCGTGGCCGCCTACGGCCAGGCCGACCTGGGGGCCGGGCACGCGCTGCTCACCGCCCTGGCCGAGCTGCTCCCCCAATACAACTTCGTGGGCGAGTTCGACCACAGCCTGATTCAGCAGGCGATGGTGACGAAGGACGCGGCCGAGGCCAAGCGCATCCGCGCCGTGGGCACCAAGACCATGCGCGTGGTGGCCGGCACCGAGGCCTTCCTCACCCGTCACCGCGCCAAGAAGGGCGGGCTGGTCAAGAAAGACGGCGCGCCGCTCACCATCGGCGACGTCAAGCGCCACATTCGCGGGCTGCTGCACGCCGAGAACCTGGCGGATGCCAGCAACGGCACCATCTTCGCCATCGGCCGCGACGCCGGCGTGCCGCACTCACGCGGGCGCGACGCCGACCCGCTGGCGCTGGGCCAGACCATCATCTACGATATCTTCCCGGCCGAGCCGGGCGGCGGCTACTTCTTCGACTTCACCCGCACCTGGTGCCTGGGCTACGCCCCGCCCGAGGTCGCGCAGGCCTACGCCGATGTGCTGGCCGCCTTCAAGGCCGTCATGCGCGCCCTAACACTCACACCCGGCGAGCTATGCCGCAGCTACCAAGACCTGGCCTGCGACGTGCTGGAGGCGCGCGGCCACCCCACGCTGCGCACCGACCCGCGCGGGCTGGAGGGCTACGTGCACAGCCTGGCGCACGGCGTCGGGCTGAACATCCACGAGGCCCCCAGCTTCAGCGGCGCGCCCACCAACACCGACCGGCTGGAACCGGGCATGGTCATCACCATCGAGCCGGGCGTCTACTACCCCGAGCGCGGCTACGGCGTCCGCCTCGAAGACTGCCTCTGGCTCAACCCGGCCACGCTCAAGTTTGAGACGCTGGGCCGCTATCACAAGCGCCTCGTGCTCAACGGGCCAAACTGGTAAACGACGATGCCCCGCATCCTGGCGCTTGAGACTTCGTGTGACGAGACGGCCGCCGCCGTGGTGGCCGACGGCAACACCATCCTGGCGAACATCATCGCCTCGCAGGCGGCCAAGCACGCCAAGTATGGCGGCGTGTTCCCCGAGGTCGCCTCGCGCGCCCACATCGAAGTGATCTACGCCGTGGTGCAGCAGGCCCTCAGCGACGCGCACCTGAGCCTGGCCGATATTGACGCCGTGGGCGTGACGCGCGGGCCGGGGCTGCCCGGTTCGCTGGTGGTCGGCCTCAACACCGCCAAGGGGCTGGCGCTCGGGCGTGGGCTGCCCCTCATCGGCGTCAACCACCTGGAGGGGCATGTCTACTCGCTCTGGCTGGTGGAGAATGCGGCCGAGGTCGTCTTCCCGGTGCTGGCGCTGATCGTCTCCGGCGGGCACACCGAGCTGGTGCTGATGACCGGCCACAGCCAGTATCAGCGCCTCGGCGGCACGCTGGACGACGCGGCCGGCGAGGCCTTCGACAAGGTGGCGCGCCTGCTGGGCCTGCCCTACCCCGGCGGCCCGAGCATCGAAAGGGCGGCCGTGGGCGGCAACCCCACAGCGTTTAAATTCCCGCGCGCCTGGCTCGAAGGCACCTGGGACTTCTCGTTCAGCGGCCTGAAAACCGCCGCGCTGTACGAAGTCAAGCAGCAGAAGCCCGGCCGCCCGATGACGGCCGAAGCGACCGCCGATACGACGCCGCCCGACCCGGCGCTGGTGCCGCACCTGGCCGCCAGCTTTCAGGCCGCGATCATCGAGGTGCTGGTGGGCAAGACCCTGGCCGCCGCGCAGAAGTTCGCCGTGACCGAGATTTTTGTGGCCGGCGGCGTCAGCGCCAACCAGGCCCTCAAAGCCGAGTTTGAGCGCCGCGCGCCCCTCCCCGTGCGCGTGCCGCCGCTGGGGCTGTGTACCGACAACGCCGCCATGATCGCCGCCGCCGCCAACTTCCGCTACCTGGCCGGCCAGCGCGACGCGCTCGACATTGACGCGCTGCCCAACTGGAAGCTGGTGTAGAGTCTCGCAGCTTGCAATAGGACTCAGCCTACAAGCGCTTGCGGCTCAAAGACGCAAGTACGACAAATGCCTCGTCTAGTGTACCGCCGGATTGGGCTAGCCAGTCGGGTGGCTTTGCTGGGTTTACGCTGAACCAAAAAGTGTCAGTGCCCGCTGCGCCTCGATGCTGCGGACGATGCCCAATTACATTTTCCCTCAAGGTAGCTTTAGATATGATCCAACAATGAGCTTGGCTTGGAGAAACACCTAGACAGACTGCGTACTCATAGTCCTGATCGCGGATTTGTTGAAATTTATAGATGCCAGTTTTCCACAGTGTTGAGAATTTGATTTCGGCCCGGTGGCGACTAATTACCAAATCGGCGCCAGGATTTTGGCTGGAATCAATGAGCAGCCCTTTGGCTGCGCACCACGAGGCCACCAACCTTTTCCCCAATTTGCCTCTAGAACCAGATGGCAGCTTTCTTATCCAGGCAAACGGACTACCGGCCCAATCACCGTCATCTTCATCAAATTCATTGCGGATGTGAGTCGTAATCGAAGCAAGTAACTGGAAATCGGAGTTTGCCGGAAGTGTCATGAGGCTAAACCTTCAATTTACTATCCACCAACTGTGATCTCAATTCCAGGTTTGCCTTGAGTTCTAGTTATGAAGTCCTGGATTTCACTTACATCGGAGTCGATTAGGATAAATTGCCTACCAAGATTTAGACACACGTCCCCGGTAACACCGTCCCCAGCATAAAAATCCAGGACCATTTCTCCAGGGTTTGATGACGCCTTAACAATTCTTGTGACCACATCCTCGACTCTTTTAAGATTGAGCCAAGTATCGGTAGGCAACTTCCCTAGCAATTCCTTTTCAGGACCAACCAAAGTTGGAGCCATATAAGGAATACGTTCAATGTCATCGACATTGAACGTGTAATCAGCTACGTTCTTTACATACACAAGAATGTAGTTATGTTTGGGTTGCCACATCCGGTCAGTTTGGGGGATCTGTGTATCAGTCCACCAAATTATCTCGTTTATGAAATTGTTTCGACCAAATACTTTGTCAAGGAGGCGAGCTTTGCAATAGTGAACATTATGAAAGTCAACATGAAAGTAAAGGGTGCCCCGTGGGGAGAGAATTCGATATGCGTCGCTCATGACAGGCATCAATTCAGCCAGGTATTGTTCCATGTCAAGCGCCGGAAGTGGCTGCTCGCGATTCTGTAACTGCGCATGATTGGACGTAGATGGCTTAGAGCTTATTATTGGTCTAACATAAATTAGGTCAACACTATTGGTCGGTATTTGGCTGAGATAAAGTAGCCGATCGCCAATTTGTATTTTGCTCGTCATCTGGAAACACCTAACTTGAGGCCATTTTACGGGCGGATTGATGGGCCCAGAGATTGCTGCTTGAGTTCTCATACATGTGGGGAGTTACCTTATTCCATTTGATGGAGCGCTCGTTATGAAAGCGCTTTCGCATTACGTCAATAGCTTGTTTGTTGTCATCAATTAGTATGAACTTCCGAGCCAATGTCAAACAACAGTCACCTGTAGTACCGCTTCCAGCAAAAAAATCGAGTACTACATCACCCCGTTTAGATGAAGCCAGTATGATTGGTTCAACAATTCCACGGGGTTTCTGTGTCGGATAGCCCGTTTTCTCTTTGCCATTGGTCGGCACGATTGTGTGCCACCAAACATCTGAAGAAGATACTCGCCATGGTTCATCACGTTCATCGCCAAGCAAACGGTCTACACCAAATCCATTGAAGTAGTAACGATCTGGGTCCTTTACATAAACGAGTATATTGTCGTGTTTTGCCGGCCAACGCGTCTTGGATTTTCCGCCGTAGTCATACGCCCAAATGATTTCGTTTACAAAGCATTCCTTCCCAAATATAGAATCTAGAAGTAGCTTACAGTAGTGAACCTCACGATAGTCAATGTGGAAGTAAAGAGTGCCATGTGATTTGAGAATGCGATGAGCCTCACTTAGTCGGGGCTCCATAAAGGCCAAAAAGTCGTCCCCTAGATTGTCGGAATATTCTTGGGTGCCTAGATTGACAGTTTCATACCTTTGGCCCTGAAACCCAATACGATCACCATTTTCGGATTGCTTCACTCTGACCTGTGTCCGCCGTTGAGACTTTCCAGTATTGAAAGGCGGGTCAATATAAACCAAATCGATTGTCTCGTTTTTAAGGCTTTCGAGCACAGGGAGGTTGTCAGAGTGATATATGTAGTTCATTATGTAAAGTCATTGGGTGAGATGGAACGTTAATTCTACTCAGATTCTAACTGAATTTTTTTGTAATACAATAGCCAAGATGGCGTCGGCATCTGCTGTGAAAAATATAGCCAGATTTTAGAGACTGACAGGGGTAGTATGACAATTTCTACTTCAAATGTAACGGTTTTAGCAGTTGGTGTTGAGCAATATGATGACCCGAGCTTTAGCACACTCAGTGGCCCAACTCGTGATGTGGCAAATTTGCGCAACCTATTGGTAGATGCACCCGAGACGGCCCTTTTTCTTCCACACCAGTTTGTCGAGATAATTGATCCAAAAACCAACGAGCTCCGTAAGGCTCTGAATGACTACGTCTACTCACGTTCTGCAAGAGACGATATCCTCGTTTTATACTTCTCGGGTCATGGGGTCCCAATTGGTACAGACGACTTCGGACTCTGCATGACAGACACTATCGTGTACCCGCAAGAGGATATGGTCCTCCCCATGACGGTGGTGCGTTTCAGCGAAATACTTCAGACTTTATTGGTTGGCAATGTAACGCCTGTTGTCATCATTGATGCATGCTACAGCGGAATGGCTGCGCGACACCTTATCGTCGCTAGCAGCCAACTCGTTGCCAACCTACGGAAGGAAGTTCAAAAGGAAAATGCTAGCAAATATGCCCTCCTCTGCTCATGCGCAAGCCATCAAACCACTATCGATACTTCTACAGGAGGCATCTTTAGCCACTACCTAATTGAAGCAGCTAACAAAGGAATAGCCAATCTTATGCGCAGAGCCCCAACATTGACGCTGCGCGATATTTTTCCAGAATTGTACGCCCAAACAAGCTCATATGATGGGGAGTCCGCCCCTCGCCTTTACCTTGGGGACACACTCCCCAACTTTCCTTTTGTCAGGAACACTCAATTCGAACACCAGCGTATTTCGTTGACGGCGTACATGATCAAAATAATTGACGCGTTGTGGAATGACGGTAGCAACATCTCGCTCTCCCTTGATGAGATTGCCACGAAGTGCGGAAAGGGGGCATACGGAAATCATAGCAAACTTAGCTATGCTCCGTGGCAACTAATTGAAGATGTCCGAGGTACAAAACGGAAAAGACGATTAACAAGACGCGGCCGCGCATTTGCACAAGGTAAGCTACGGGTTGCAAAGGCAATGATAAAAGACCCTGTAACCAACCTCTATGTTGCAGAACCAGGAGCACCTAAAGTTGGTATTGATCAGTTTCGGTAGCCATCCACTACAATAGCCACGTCACGCGCCGGCACCCGCGCCGCTCACCGCCACCGGAGTTCTGAAACCGCCATGACTGCCCCCCTCTCGTCTGCCATCGAAGCGCCACGCCCGCCTTGTCGGCCGCCGCCGGCCGTAGGCGGCAGTCATACACCGCCAGCTCCTCAAAGTCGGTCAGCAGGCTCAGCGGCAGCTTGGCCGTCCAGGCATAGCGCCGCAGTTGGTAGGCCGGCGCGGCGTTGGTCTTCAAGTCCACCCCCGGCTTCTTGGCCTCCACAAACAGCTTGCGCTCCCCGCCCACCCGGAAGGCATAGTCCGGGGCCTTCCGCTCGCCGTCAATCTCCAGCGAGTCCTCGAACACCACTTCCTGGTAGTTGGGCGCCAGGCGCTGGGCGTTCTTAACATCCCAGCCCAGCGCTTCAAAGAAGGGGTCAATCAGCCCTTGCCGGGCCTGGGCCTCCTTGTAAGTCGGGCCGCGATAGGCGGCCCGGTTGGCGGCAAAGTGCCGCACCAGCCCCGCGATTTGGTCTTGGCCCTGCTCAAATGTGTAGCTCATCAGCGTAGATTTCCCCGTGTGCCGCGGCCCACCTGCGCCGCTGGTGGTTAGTATAGTCTAACCCGCCGGACACAGTGTTGATTTTGCCACCACTGCTACCACTGCTGCCACCTGTTGATTTTGCCACCACTGCTACCACTGCTACCACCTGTTGATTTTGCCACCACTGCCACCACTGCTGCCACCTGTTGATTTTGCCACCACTGCTACCACTGCTGCCACGACTGTAAGCAGGGTTGGGTTGGTAAAGGCTCCGCCGGTGGGCGGGCTGTAATACAGTTGTATAGAACAAATGTGTTATTTGCAAGAGGCAGTTTTGTGGGGAATTACAGGGTGGATATGAACTTTCAGCACGGCGCGGCGGGAGAGGGGGGGGCGGTCTAATCCGCGCGAGCCAGGCCCCGGCGCGCGACAGACGGGGAGGCGACTGGCAGAGCCTGACGTGAGTGTGGGTTGGCGAGATCACCTTCAAGCCGCCTCCCAGGCCAAAGGGCGGCACACCGCTCGGGCCGGGATTAGACGGTTTTTTAGGATGCCTCGCGGCCTGATGCGATAAACGCCCGGCCCGACCTCTGCTCTCTGCCTTCTGCTACAATGGCCCCCATGACCGCTCCCCTCTCCACTGCCATCGAAGCGCCGCGCGGCGCCATCGTCGTCGGCGCCTCCAGCGGCATCGGCGCGGCCCTGGCCCACCGGCTGGCGCGCGAAGGCTGCCAACTCGCCCTCGTCTCGCGCAACGCCGACGCCCTGGCCGCCCTGTGTGAGCAGATCAACGCCGCCGCCGGCCGCCCGCTCGCCCGCGCCTACCCGCACGACGTCACCCACACCGCCGCCGTGCCCGCCCTGTTCGCCGACATCCTGCGCGACCTGGGCCGGCTCGACCTCGTCATCTACAACGCCGGCCTCCTGCTGCCCGTGGCGCTCTCCGAGTTCGACACCGAGAAAGACCAGGCCATGCTGGCCGTCAACTTCCTCGGCGCAGTCGCCTGGCTCAACCCGGCCGCCCAACTCTTCGAGCGCCAGGGCCACGGCCAGATCGCCGGTATTTCGTCCATCGCCGGCGACCGGGGCCGCGTGGGCGCACCCGTCTACGGGGCCGCCAAGGCCGCCCTCAACGCCTACCTCGAGTCGCTCCGCAACCGCCTCACGCGCCAGGGCGTCAACGTCCTCACCGTGCGGCCCGGCATGGTAGACACCGCCATGCTCAAGCACAGCCCGCGCCGCATGTTCGTCATCTCGCCCGAGCAGGCCGCCGACGACACCTGGCAGGCCCTCCAGCGCCGCAAGCAAGTGGTCTACACCTCGGCCCGCTGGCGGCTGGTCGCCCTCGTCCTTAGGCACCTGCCGTCGGCGATCTTCAGAAGGCTGAGCTTCTAGGAGGCAGTCGGCAGAACGGAGAATGCCCCTGGCGCAGCCTTGGTTCTCCCAACCGCCAAATTCGTGTAATTAGTGGAATTCGTGGCAAAAGCCTTAAAGCGCCCCGAGTATAATAGATTCGTTGCCACTACTCTGATGACCACCTTCCCTGACTTCGACCGCCTCACCCCCCTCACCGGCTACGGCCGCGCCGCGCACAGCACCAGCTACCTCTACCGGCCCACCCACGTCGAGCAGATCGCCGCGCTCTTCCGGCAAGCCGCCGCGCGCGGCCTCGCCATCGCCCCGCGCGGGGCCGGCCGCTCCTACGGCGACGCCGCCCTCAACGCCGGCCAGATCGTGCTCGACCTGCAGCGCATGAACCGCGTCCTGGCCTGGGACCCCGCCACCGGCCTCATCACCGTCGAGCCGGGCGTCACCATCGAACAGCTTTGGCGGCTGATTATCGAAGACGGCTGGTGGCCGCCCGTCGTCCCCGGCACCATGTACCCCACCCTGGGCGGCTGCCTGGGCATGAACATCCACGGCAAAAACAACTACCACACCGGCCCGCTGGGCGAGCACGTGCTGGCCTTCGAGGCCCTGCTCCCCACCGGCGAACTCGTGCGCTGCACCCCCACCGACCGGCCCGACCTGTTCTACAGCCTCATCAGCAGCGCCGGCCTGCTGGGCGTCTTCACTTCGATCACCCTGCAAACCAAGCGCCTCTACTCCGGTGACCTGGCCGTCGAAGCCTGGGCCGCCCCCAGCCTGGCCGCCATGCTGGCCGACGTAGACCGCGTCAAAGACTCCGACTACGTCGTCGGCTGGGTAGACGGCGCGCAGCGCGGCGGCGGCCTCGGCCGGGGGCAGATCCACACCGCCCGCTACCTGCAACCCGGCGAAGACGGCCGCCCGGCCCGCACCCTCAGCGTCGCCTACCAGGAACTGCCCGACACGCTCTTCGGCCTGCTGCCGCGCTCCATCCTCTGGCGCGCCCTGGCCCTCGGCCAAAACCAGCTTGGCCTGACGGTCGCCAACCTCGGCAAGTATTGGATGTCGCGCACCCTCAGCCACCATCACCCCTACCGCCAGGGGTTAGTCGCCTTCAACTTCCTGCTCGACTCCATCCCCAACTGGCGCTACTCCTACAGCCGCGCCGGGCTGGTGCAATATCAAAGCTTCATCCCGCGCGCCCAAGCCGAGGGCGTCTTTGGCGGCATTCTCGACCTGGCCCAGCGCCGGGGCCGCCCCACCTTCGTCAACGCCCTCAAGCGCCACCGGCCCGATCAGTTCATGTTCAGCCACGCCGTAGACGGCTACTCGCTGGCGCTGGACTTCGCCGTGCCGCGCAGCGCCGCCGGCCGCGCCGACTTCCACCAGATGACCCAGACCTTCGACCGCCTGGTGTTAGAGGCCGGCGGCCGGTTCTACTTCGCCAAAGACAGCACCCTCACCCCCTACGCCGCCGCCCGCTACCTGGGGGCCGACACCCTGGCCCGCTTCGCCGCCCTCAAGGCCCGCTGCGACCCCAACGGCCTGCTGCAAACCGAGCTCTACCGGCGCGTGCTGGCCCCCGCCCTGTTAGCCGCCCCGGCCGCCGCCCCGGCCCAGTCTCCCACCGCGACGCCCGCCTTCGTTCCCGTTCCCGTGCCGGCCGGCGCCGCGTCTGCCGCGCCCCGCCCGGCCAACGGCAACGGGCACAAGCCCTAAACCAGTCGAGCCTTCGCTATCCTAAAACTGAGCGTTTCCCCGTGCCCGAAAACTCTAACCTGACGCTCAGCCGCACATTCGCGCACTTTCGCGCGCAAAACAAGCCGGTGACATTAGTTTAGCTTGACGGTAGGTTAACCGTCAGTTGACACTCCCCCCGACTCGGCCTATACTTTTTGGCAAGTAAGCTAAGCGTACGTGTACCACGGAAAGCGGAGGGACCAACGGCCATATGAGCCGCGACTCGCTGCTGACACAGCACCATACCGACCTTCGCGAAGCACGCAGCGTGGCCTGACGCCCGGCGTGCTTTTTTATTTATTTCCCCATTGGCCGGCCGCCCTTTGGCGGCAGAAAGGACCGAACACCCATGGATCATGGCATGATCGGAAAAATTGAGAAGGCCAAGCGCTACGCCCAGGAACGCGAGCGCTTCCGCTTTGATGAATTTCAAGTCACTTTCGCCGGCGAGAACAACCAGCACCAGGTGAGCTTCGACCACGGCGTCTTCAAGTGCGATTGCGAGTTCTTCCTGCTGCGCGAGCGCTGCAGCCACAGCATGGCCCTCGAGCAACTGCTGGACCAGATGCTCCCGCAGCCGGCCTCGGCCTGATCCGGCCGGCCCACAACCTCATTTACTGTTAGCGGGCGAGGCGCAGTGCGCCTCGCCCTTTGTTTTGGCCCACGCCAGGGCTATAATCTCCGCCCGTTGAGCCACCCCACCCAAGGACCCGCCATGCCATCTTTCCGCCGCCTGGGCCACATTTTGCTCCTGGTCGCCGGCCGGGTGAGCGCAGGGCCGCGCTCACCCGGCTTTTTTGCGCCCGGATAGCGCGGGGCGTGTATCACCGGATGGTATAATCGCGCTTCCGGCGGGGTGTGGCCCCGCCGGAGTGTGTTTGGGGCAAGAAAGGCCGTCGCTGTGCTGAAACGCTGGCAATTCTGGGTCGGGGTGTTGATTAGCGTCGTCTTCTTGTGGCTGGCGCTGCGCAACATCAACTGGGCCGACATGGGCGCGGCGCTGCGGACGGCGAACTACTGGTGGCTGATCCCCGGCGTCGCCATCTATTTTGTGGGCGTGTGGGCCCGCGCCTGGCGCTGGCACTACCTGCTGCGCCCGCTCAAGGCCATCCCTACGGCCGCCATGTTCCCGATCGTCACCATCGGCTATATGGGCAACAACATCTACCCGGCCCGCGCCGGCGAGGTGCTGCGCGCCTACGTGCTGCGGCGCGAGCACGGCGTGCCCATCAGCGCCAGCCTGGCCACTATCCTGATCGAGCGCATCTTCGACGGCGTGGTCATGCTGATGTTCGTCTTCTTCAATCTCAACGCCCTGGCGGCGCTGACCATGACCTCCGGCTTCGCCGGCAGCATCCAGGCGCTGACGGTGTGGGGCACGGCGGCCTTCGCCGGGGCGCTGCTGGTCTTTCTGCTGGCGGCCATGTTCCCGCACCAATCGCTGGGGCTGTATCACCGGCTGGCGGCGCCCCGGCTGCCGGCCGGCCTGCGCGCGCGCGTGACCCCGCTGGTCGAGAACTTTTGGACCGGGCTGGCGTCACTGCGCTCGCCGCGCAACATCCTGATGGTCTTTCTGACCTCGGTCGTGATCTGGCTGTTGGAGACCGGCAAGTATTGGTTCGTGATGCACGCCTTCGACTTCACCGGCTACACCGGCGGCTTCTTTGGGCTGATGCTGATGAACGGCATCGTCAACCTGGCGACCACCATCCCCTCCGCCCCCGGCTACGTGGGCACGTTTGACACCCCCGGCATCGCCGTGCTGACGGCCTATGGCCTCAACCCGGCGGTGGCGGCCGGCTACACGCTGATGCTGCACGCCGCGCTATGGCTGCCGATCACCCTGGTGGGCGCATACTACATGGCCCGCTCCGGCCTCAAGTGGGGCACGGTGCAGGCCGAGTACAAGACGCTGGCAGCCGGCGCCCCGGCCGCCGAAGGGCGCGGCTAGCGTGGAAACCCCTCCGGTCGCTGTCCCCACCGGCCCGCGCGTCGCCATCATCGGCGCGGGACCGGCCGGTCTAGCCGCCGCCTACGACCTGGCCCGCAGCGGGCACACCGTCACCATCTACGAGGGCGCGCCGCAGGTGGGCGGGCTGGCGGCCGGCTTTAAGGCCCCCCATTGGGATTGGTCGCTGGAGAAGTTCTACCACCACTGGTTCGCATCGGATAAGGCCATCCTGGGCCTGATCAAGGAGCTAGGCTGGAGCGACCAGGTGCTGTTCCCGCGCCCGTACACCGTGGCCTACGTCAAGGGCCGGTTCGAGCCGCTGGATTCGCCCCTCATGGCGCTGCGCTTCTTCCTGCGCAACTACCCGCTGACCGACATGATCCGCTTCGGGCTGGCGACGCTCTTTCTGCGGCTGACGCCCTGGTGGCAGCCGCTGGAAAAGGTGACGGCCGCCGCCTGGACCAAGCGCTGGTATGGCCCGCGCCTGTACGAGCTATTGTGGCGGCCCTTGCTGGTGGGCAAGTTCGGCGAGGACAACCTGGAGGTGGTGAACATGGCCTGGCTATGGGCGCGGCTGCACGCCCGCACCACGCGGCTGGGCACCTTCACCGGCGGCTTTCAGGCCTTTATGGACGCGCTGGCCGAGGTGGTGCGCACCCTGGGCGTAGACCTGCGCCTGAACCGCGCCGTGACGGCCATCAAACGCCAGCCGGACGGGCGGGTGGCGCTGACGACCGCCGCCGGCACCGAGATCTACCAGGCCGTGATCTCGACCTCGTCGCCGGCGCTGATGGCGCACCTGGCCCCCGACCTGCCGCCCGAGTACAGCGCCCAACTGAAAGCCCTGAAGTCTATGGGCGCGGTGGTGCTGGTGCTGGCGCTCAACCACCAGCTAACGAAGTATTACTGGCACAGCATCCCCAAGGAAGCGGGCTTCCCGTTCCTGGCGCTGGTCGAGCACACCAACTACATGGACCGCAAGCACTACGGCGGCGACCACCTGATTTACGTGGGCGACTACCTCGACCCCAGCCACGAGCACTTTCAACTGAGCAAAGAAGAACTGCTAGAGCGTTTCCTGCCGGCCATCCAGCGCTTCAACCCGGCCTTTGACCGCACTTGGATCATGCAAAGCTGGCTGTGGAAGACGGCCTATGCCCAACCGGTGCCGCCGCTGAACCACTCGCGCAACATCCCGGCGCTGCGCACGCCGGTGCCGGGGCTGTACTTCGCCTCGATGAGCCAGGTGTATCCCTGGGACCGAGGCACAAATTTTGCGGTTGAGATCGGGCGGCGCGTGGCGCAGATGGTGGCCGACGACCTACAGGCCGGCCGCCCCCTCCGCCCGCCGGTCTGAGGGGGCGGGCGCGTGGCGGCGGCCGAAGCTCATGGTCCAGCCGCCCATGCCGCCGGAGAACAGCACTAGCACGGTCGAGGCGAACCACAGCCCCGGCGCGATGGGCAGCCCCGGCGGCACGGTGCTGATGAGTTGCAGCGACCACAGGCCGCTGAACAGCCCCACCAGCACGTGCGCGCGGCCGGCCAGCCGCGCGGCCAGCGCCCCCACCAGCACCGGCGGCCCGGCCATAACGATGGCGCTGACGCCCGTCAGCGCGAGCAGCACCAGCACGCTGCTCTGCGGCGTCTGCCCGGCCCACATGAGCGGGATGGCCCACAGGCCCAGCCGCCACGCCCCCCACCCGCACAGGTTCCCCAGCAGCACCGCCAGCACCGGCCGCAGCGCCAGAGTCCAGTAGCGCCGTCTAGCGGGCGGGCCAGCGGGGTGCTCTAGTGTTGTCGTCGGTCGCTGACTGCGAGCCATATCCGCTTACGCCTCCACCAACTGCCAACCCGGCCAATAGGGCGCGGGCCTGTAATCCAACGGGTTCGCCTTTTTCATTGGGTGTTGGCAGAGGTCAGCGCACCTGGCTCTAGTCGTCGGCCACGGCCAGGCGGACGACCGTGACGCCGTCGCCGCCCTCGCCCTCTTGGCCGGTGGCCTGGCTCTTGACGACCGGGCTGCCGCGCAGGTATTCGCGCACGCCCTGGCGCAGTTTGCCGGTGCCCTTGCCGTGGATGATGCGCGCCCAGGGCAGGCCGGCCAGGTAGGCGGCGTCAAGATAGCGTTCGAGCTTGCCAATGGCCTCTTCGACCGTGTGGCCGCGAATGTCGAGTTCCAGCCCGGGCGAGGGGTGTAGGTTGACCGACGAGGCCGGCAGCTCGGGGTCGGGCGGGCGCAGAGCCGCCAGGGCCTCATCGTCGGGCGAGCCGCGCAGCGCCACCTCGTCCAGGCGGGCGCGGATGCGCATGCGGCCGACCTGCACCTCGGCCTCGGTGGCGGTCAGCGCCGTGACCACGCCGATAGAGTTGAGGTTCTTGAGCTTGACCGTGTCGCCCAGCCGGATATTGCGGCGCGGCGCGGCCGGGCGGCCGGTGTCAATCGGGCGGGCGACGACCGGCGCGGTGTGGGTGACCTCGGCCTCGACCAGGGCGGTGTCCACCGCGTCGAGCAGGTCGGCCGGGGTCTCGTCCGCGTCGCCGTCGCCGTTGGATGCCGGCTGGCCGAGGGTGGCGGCGCGGGCCAGCTTGCGCTTAAGCTCGCTCATCTCCGTCCGCAGCGCGTCCAGGTCGCGCTCGGCGGCGCGGCGGGCCTGCTCCAACACCGCGCGGCGTTCGTCTTCGATCTGCTCCAGGCGGGCGGCCAACTCGCGCTCGGTTTCCTCGGCGTCACGGCGGGCGTTCTCGGCCCGCGTGCGCTCGGCGCGCACCTCGCCGCGCGCCTGATGAATTTCTTCCAACAAGCGTTCCGACTCCAAATCGGCCTGCCCGACCAGCGTCTTGGCGTCCTCGATAATGGTGGCGTCTAGCCCCAGGCGCGCGGCGATGGCGAAGGCGTTGGAGCGCCCCGGCAACCCGATGATCAGGCGATAGGTGGGGGCCAGCGTGTCGAGGTCGAACTCCATGCTGGCGTTGCGCACGCCGGCGGTGGTGTAGGCGTAGCCCTTTAGCTCGGGATAGTGCGTGGCGACCAGTGTGGTCGCGCCCATATCCAGCAGGTACGACAGCATGGCGCGCGCCAGGGCCGAGCCTTCGGCCGGGTCGGTGCCCGCGCCCAACTCGTCCAGGATGACCAGCGAGCGGTCGTCGGCCTGGCGCAGGATGCGGATGGTGTTGGTGATGTGGGCCGAAAAGGTCGAGAGCGACTGCTCGATGGACTGCTCGTCGCCGATGTCGGCGAAGACCTGGGGAAAGACCGACAGCTCGGAGCCGGAGGCGGCGGGCACGTGCAGGCCGCACTGGGCCATGAGCGCCAGCAGCCCGACGGTCTTGAGGCTGACGGTCTTGCCGCCGGTGTTGGGGCCGGTGATGACCAGGGCATAGGTCTGCTCATCGAGCAGCACGTCAATCGGCACGACGTGAGCGGGGTTGATGAGCGGGTGGCGGGCCTGGAGCAGCTTGAGGGTCGAGCCGGGGTGCCGCCGCGCGCCGGCCGGAGCCTGATCGCCGGGGGCCTGGTCGGCGACCGTCGCCGCTTGGGCGAGCGCCGGGCCGGTGCGAAAGTCACGCAGCACCGGCTCGGTGGCGTGCAGGGTGTCGGCGTAGCGGGCTTTGGCGAAGGCCAGGTCTATCTCGGCCAGCGCCAGCACGGTGGCGATGACGCGCCCCGCCTGCTGCCCCAGCAGAGCCGAGAGCGCGGTCATAATCCGGCGGATTTCCTGCTGCTCGGCCAGCTTCAACTCGCGCCAGGTGTTGTTGAGCTCGACCGTGGACAGCGGCTCGATAAAGACCGTCGCGCCGGAGGCCGACTGGTCGTGGACGATGCCGCGAATGCGGCCCTTGAAGTCGGCCTTGAGCGGGATGACGTAGCGCCCGTCGCGCTGGGTGATGATGGCTTCCTGCAAGTAGGGCTGGTTCTTGGGGTCGCCCAGGATGCGCTGGAGCTTTTGCAGCAGCCGGTCGTGGGCCAGGCGCAGGTCGCGGCGGATGGTGGTGAGCTCGGGCGAGGCCGAGTCCAGCACTTCGCCGCGCTCGTCCAGCGTCTGGCTGATGGCTTCAACTAGGCCGGGCACTTCTTCGATGCGACCGGCCATGGCGGCCAGGCCGGGGAACTGATCGGCCAGGCGGGTGAGGGTGCGCTGCAGGGTGCGCCCGGCCACCAGGGTGTTCTTAACGTCGAGCATTTCCATCGGCTCGAGCACGCCGCCGATGGCGGCCGACTGGGCGTAGGGGCGCACGTCGCGCGCGCCGCCGATGGTCAGGTCGGGCTTGACGCTGAGCAGGCGGCGGGCCTCGGTGGTTTGCAGTTGGCGGCGCTTGGCCTCGCGCAAATCGGCGGTGGGGGTGAGGGCCAGCGCCAGCGCGGTGCTGGCCGAGAAGGCGGTGTACTTGCTCAACCGGTCGAGGATCTTGGCCAGTTCGAGCGTGGCAATAGACTTGGCGTCCATGAGGGGTGATTTTAGCAGGTTTGGGAGTGAGAAGAGCAAAAGCTTTGGCCACGCCTCGCTGCGCTAATTGCACGAGGTGGGTTAGGGGAGCTAAACGGCGAGACCCGAGTCGGGTGGCAATCAGGGCGGGAAAACGCAGGAGCGGCGGGCGGGAGAGGCGGTTGGTCGCCCTCACCCCGGCCCTCCCCGGTGCGGGGAGGGAGCCGCTGTATACAGCGGGTGACTTTTTGAGGGAGGGTTGGGAGAACGCAAGAGCAGCGCGGCCGCTACTTGGGCTTGGGCGAGGCAGTCGCGGCGGCGGGCATGGCAGCGTCAGGCGGCGCTGGTGGCGAGGTTCAGGCCAATGGCTGGGGCCGGCCCCCCGGCCGCCTGATTGTTTACCAGCAGCACCAGGTTGGCGAACTTCTGCCGGAGGTGGTCGCCGTCCATGGCCATGCGAGTTATAGGGCGGGCCAAAAAGCGGGGCAGGTTGTAGATGTTGCCCGTGAGCGTGATGTGCAAGTGCGTGCAGCGGCCATCGGCGCTGGGTATCAGGCGCTGGGTCATGGTGATCGAGACTTTGTCGCTCGGTGCCTGCTTGACGGTGGCGTATTCGAACGGCTTCCAATCGAGCACCGTCTCGACCGAGATCTCGTTCTTGCCGTGGGCGCAGTGGTTGCGAGCGCCGGGGCCGGTGCGGCCATTCAGCCGGTCGGCGCTAGACCAGGTCGTGCCGGTCATCCATAGCTCGCGGCGAGCGGGGTCGTTCAACCAGTCCCAGACAACGGCCGGCGGGGCGCTGAAGTCCTCGTCTATGATCAGGTCGGCGTCGGCGTCTTCAATGACCACGCGGCGGGCGGCCGAAGTGGCCGTGTAGCGGGCGCGCAGGTCGAGGCTGTAGGTCATGATGTCGCCCAGGTGCTCGTAGGTTTCGGTGTGGGCGTGCAGCTCGCGCGGGTCGCACGGCACCACCAGGTGATCGAGCACCGTGGCGGTGAACAGGGCGTAGGCGTGCCAGCCGGTGCGCTCGGCGACATGGTTCTTGAGCAGGCGATGCACCAGGTTGACGTCGGAGCCGACCAACTCGCTGATGCCGGCGATGTTCTGGAGCATGTAGGCGCCGTGGTGGGTGATGAACTTAAGGTCAAGCGTGGGGATGGCGCGGCAGGCGGCGCAGGTGCAGGTGGTGCGGCGTTTGACGGCTTCGCGCCGGTCGCGGAAGTCGAAATAGGTGGCCTCGACCAGCTCCAGCAGGGTCTCACCCCGGCCCACCTGGGCCTCGTCCACATAGGCAAAGACGGCGTCGCCTTCGAGCTTGCCGATGGTCATGAGCGAGCGCAGGCGGCCGACGATGACTTCCAGCAAATCGGTGAGGATGCCCTGGGCGTGATCGAGTTCGACGCCGGCCAGGTAGGAGGTGTAGCCGGAAATGTCGGCCAAGAGCAGGTAGCCATGTTGGGGTTGGTGTGCCATGCGTGCGCCTCCAGGTTGACTATATCCGCAGCCTTCAATATTGTCTGCTTGCCCTGTGATCCCGCAAAGCTATAAGTGCCTGGGCGGCAGAAGTCAATCGTCGTTGTTACCAAAGACAAACCGGAAGCGCTCTGGATCACAAATGAAACAAACATACGGTGTCCTCACGCCATGCGGGCAAGCGCTGAAGTGGTCAAGTGGCACAGCATTGTTTGTCGTCTTCCAGGACTTCACATGTTTGACTTGAGCAGTGGGCAGTTTCTTGTTGGCAGTAGCCGAGCTTTGCGTCGCTGCGGGCTGGCCTACGTTGTTGGCTGGCTTGGCTAACGAGTTAGTGTGATGCACGCGCAGTAGGTGCTTTTCCAGGCGATCCGAGCGGACGCTGGCAGGACAAAGTGGACATTGAACCACGGTGCGAGATGGCATGGTGTTCCCCTTTGGTGAAATTGCTTGTGTCACACTCCTATGTTGCGCTTGAACACTGTCACAAGCTCTGCCGGTGAGGGTGGAAAGATCGCATACCAAGCATAATCGTAGACTCGCTCACGGTCAACATTTAGTTTCTTGAGCGAGATGAGGGTATGGAGCCCTTCTCCCGGTATGCCAGTTGTCTTGTTTACTACCAAGGCGGTAAGCGGTGGTAGGTCGTTTTCATCGCAATACCAACTGATATGCCCAAGCATACGATTCATAACGCCCGCGCCATTGTATTTCAGCAAATCGGCCAATTCCCCACAAGTCATGCTCTGACGATTGTGCGCCTTGCTAATCAGAATCTGCCAGATTTGAAGCGCTCGCGTAGACTCAGTCGACTTTTTTTCGAAGTATCTTATCATGCAGTTTTCCCCTATCTTTCTCTAGCCCTTAAAGTACGCAATCACCTCATCCAGCGTCTCGTCCAGCGCGATCGTCGGCGCCCAGCCGATGGCCGCCTTGATCTTGTCAATCGCCGGCACGCGCCGCAGCATGTCCTCAAAGCCCACTTCGTAGGCCTCGTCGTAGGGCACGCGGGTGATGCCGGCCGCGCTGCCGGTGCGCGCCAGCACCCGCTCGGCCAGCGCCCGCATGGTGATCTCTTCCTGGCTGCCGACGTTGTAAATCTCGCCCACCGCCTCGGGCTTGTCGGCCAGCGCCACCACCGCCCGCACCGTGTCCTTCACATTGCAGAAGCAGCGCGTCTGCTCGCCGCTGCCGAACACCCGCAGCGGCTCGCCCGCCAACGCCTGCTGCACAAAGCGCGGGATCACCATGCCATAGGTGCCGGTCTGGCGCGGGCCGACCGTATTGAAGAAGCGGCAGATCACCACCGGCACGTCGAACTGCTTGTGGTAGGCCAGGGCCAGGAACTCGTCAATTGCCTTGCTCTCGGCGTAGCTCCAGCGGCTCTTGATCGTCGGCCCCATCACCCGGTCGGCGTCCTCGCGGAAGGGCGTCAGCGTGTTCTTGCCGTACACCTCCGAGGTGGAGGCCAGCAACACCTTGCGCCGGTAGCGGCGCGCCAGCCGCAGCACCACCTCCGAGCCTTGAATGTTCGTCTCCAGCGTGCGCACCGGGTCTTTGACGATTAGCTCCACGCCCACCGCCGCCGCCAGGTGAAAGATCACCTGGCACATGCTCGCCAGCCGGTCCATCACACTCTCGTTGGTAACTGACTCGTACACGAACTGAAAGTTGGGGTGGGCCGCCAGGTGGGCGATGTTCTGGAACCGCCCAGTCGAGAGGTCGTCCACGGCGGTCACGCTGTGGCCCCGCGCCAGCAGCGCCTCGGCCAGGTGGCTGCCGATAAAGCCGGCCCCGCCGGTGATGAGCATGTGCATGGCTGTCTCCTAGGCCGCGATCACCGGCCGGCGGCGGTGCAGGCGGCGGATGCGCCACAGGTCGCGCACCGTGTTCACCAGCCCCTCCCACACGCGCACCTTGCTGCCCGGGCTGTCTTCCCAGCGCACCGGCATCTCGACGATGCGCAGCCCGGCGCGCTCGGCCAGGTACAAAATTTCCACGTCGAACATAAAGCGGTCAATCTGCGCCAGCGCGAACAACTGCCGCGCCACCGGCCCGCGATAGGCCTTGAAGCCGCACTGTGTGTCCGAGATGCGCCACAGCCCCACCATCAGATAGCGCACCCACTTGAACAAGTCGGACGCCACCCGCCGGAACAGCGGCTGCGGCACGCGAATGTCGGAGGTGGGCAGGTCGCGCGAGCCGATCACGAGGTCGGCCTGCTGCAACTGCTCCAGGGCGCGCGGGATTTCGTTGATTGGGGTGGAGAGGTCGGCGTCGAGGAACACCACCTGGGCGCCGCGCGAGGCCAGCACGCCGGTGCGAATGGCGTAGCCCTTGCCGCGGTTGGGCGTGTAGGCCACCAGCCGCGCGCGCCGCTCGCCCGCCAGCGCCGCCGCCACGGCCGCCACGGTGCCGTCGCGGCTGCCGTCATCTACCACCAGCAGTTCAAAGGCCGGGTAGTGGCTGCGCAGATACGCCAGCACGTCGTTCAGGTGCGGCGGCAACCGCGCCTCTTCGTTGTAGGCCGGAATGATGACGCTCAGGGCCGGCGCGTCCCCCCCGGCGGTCATGGGGCCGGCTCGTGTTCCAGCCGCGCCCGCAGCGCGAAGGCCAGCGCGTGGTTGAGGATCAAATGCCCGTCTTCCTGCTGGCCGATGCGGGCGCTGGGGATGATGACGCGCAGGTCGGCCATCTGGGCCAGCTTGCCGCCCGGCCGCCCGCAGAAGCCGATCACCTGCGCGCCGTGCGCGTGGGCGTACTCGACCGCCCGCACCACGTTGGGCGAGTTGCCCGAAGCCGAGATGGCGATGAGCGTGTCGCCCGCTTGCAGCAGGCTCTTCAGCGGCTCCACAAACACCTCGGCATATTCCTGGTCGTTGCCCACGGCCGTCAGCCAGGGCATGTTGTCAGTCAGCGCAATGGCTCGAAAGCGCGGCCGGTCGGGCACGCTGCAATACTTGTTCAAATCGTTCATCATGTGCGAGGCCGTCGCCGCCGACCCGCCGTTGCCGATGATGAAAATCTGCCGCCGCGCGCGCCACGCCGCCAGCAAAGCGTCGGCCACCGCCCCCAAGTCCGCCCGCGACAATTCGTGCACGACGGTTTCAAGTTCAGTCAGGTATTGATCTAAGAGGTCCATGATTACTTTTCTATACAGGTACAAACCGTAGCGCTGATAGCAGGACTGGCCGCGTGCTTATCGCACAATGCGTCGAGAGACTGAGTAGGTCGTCTAATCCCGCCCTGCGCATTTTGCCGATTGTGAGCGTCGGAGGTGGCTTGAAGGTGGTGTCAGCGGCCAACACCTGTTACTCCGCCAACTGCTAATCACAAAACACTCTACCAGTCGCCTCCCCCTCGCGCGCATTAGACATTTCAGAAATTACGACCATTCCCCCTTTGCGTTGACCCTCTGCGCGTTCGACCTCAGCCTCCCCCTCGTGCTCCCCTCTCCCCATTCGTGCAATTAGCGCGCAGCGAGGCGTGGCCAAAGCTTTTCGCTCTGCGCCTAGTCCAAATTCCCCCACCGCCGCCGCAGCGTCACCAGCACCGTTTGGGCCAGCACCTGCACATCCAGCCAGATGGTCCAATTGCGAATGTAGTACAACGCCGCGCGCATTTCCTCTTCCTGGGCCGACACTGGCACCACCGCCCACGGCCCGGTCACGCCCGGCTTCACCGACGCCAGCGACGGCAGCCAGCGGCCGTAACGGTGGCGTGTGTCGGCCTGGATCGGGCGCGGCCCCACCAGGCTCATGCGCCCGGTCAGCACCGACCACAGCAGCGGCAGCCGGTCTAGCCCGGTGGCCGCCAGCCGCCCCTCCGGCTGGGCGCTGAAGGTGCGCGCCGAAAACGACCGCCCGGCGATGCCCAGGTAATGGTGGTTGACAAACACCGGCCCGCCGCGCCGCAGGCGGCTGAACCACACCAGCGCGAACAGCGGCAGCGTCAGCCCGAACACCACCACTCCCACGCCGTAATCCAGCAGCGTCTTGAACAGGCCGTCTATGCCCGAAAGTCGGGCCGAGTCTACCACAAACAGCGGCACGAAGTTGCGATGCGCCACGCGCGGCGTCGTCGCCAGCAGGTCGTAATAGCCGGGTGACAGCCGGATGCGCGGACCGCCGGCCAGCGTCATCTGTTCCAAGATCACCTGGAACGACTCCCAGGCCATCGCCCCCGGCACCACCACGATCTCGGCCACGCCCAACTCGGCCACCAGCGCCGGCAGCACCGCCGGGTGGCCCAGCACCGTCAGGTTGTCTTGCACCGGCGTGCCGCGCGGCAAGAAGTCATCCACAAACCCCAGCACGCGCAGGCCCGAGTCCACCTCCGAGCGCAGTTGGCGGGCGATGGCGCGGCCCTGCTCGTCCGCGCCCACGATCAGCGCCCGGGCCATCAGGTGGCCGCGCCGCCGCATGGCGCGCACCACCCGCCGCATGGAGAAGCGCCCGGCGCTGACGGCCACAATCGCGGCCACCCAGCTAATGAACAGCCAGCGCAGCGCCAGCCCGGCCTCGCCCGCCACCGTCGCCAGCACGATCAGCAGCAGCAGGCCATAGGTGCAGCCGGTGGCGACGGTGGCGTACTCCTGCGAGTCTTCCAGCACCGTTTCCAGGTCGTACAGCCGCAGCGTGTAAAAGCAGCCCAGCCAGGGCAGCAGCCCCAGACCGAGCGCCAGCCCATAGGCGCGCGCCAACGGGACGAAGCCGCTGGTGAGCACATATGCGCCCAGCAGGGCCGCCACCAGTGCCAGCGCGTCGGCCGCCAGCAGCGAGGCCAACAGCCAGAAACGCCCGCGCCGGCTCACGGTGTTTCCCGGGCCTCCGGCGGCAGCGGATCGGTGGCGGTGTTGTCGGTCGGCGTGGTGGGCGGCAGGCGCAGCCCGGCGTTCAGCAGCACGCGCGCCCCGCCCTCCTCGAAGTGATAGTCCATCCGCCGCAGGCCGCGCGCCTCCAGCACCTGGGTCACTGCGCTCTGCGCGCCCTCGCGGCAGTAGATCATCATAAAGCCGCCGCCGCCCGCCCCGGCGATCTTGCCGCCGATGGCCCCGGCCGCGCGCGCCGCGGTGTAGGCCGCGTCAATCTCCAGGTTCGAGACCCCGGCCGCGAACTTCTTTTTCTGCTCCCAGCCGGCGTGCAGGCACTCGCCGAAGCCGGTCAGGTCGCCGCGCGTCAGCGTGTCGCGCAGGGCATAGGCCAGGTCGCGCACGGTTTGCAGCGCCTGCACCGTGTCGCCCTGGCTGCGCTCGGTGTTCTCGCGCTGGCGTGACAGGATTTTGGAACTCTCGCGCGCGGTGCCGGTGAAGAACAGCAGCAGGTTGCGCTGCAGCGGCTCCAGCGTGTCGGGCGGGGTGCGAATGGGCGTGACCGTGACGCCGCTTGACTTGAACTCGAAGAAGTTGAGGCCGCCAAAGGCCGAGGCGTACTGGTCTTGGTAGCCGATGGGCATGCCCATCTTTTCCAGCTCGACGCGGGTCGCCAACTGCGCCACCTGGTGCTTGGTGAGCATTTGCCCGCGCGCGGCGCTGACAGCCTTCACCGCCGCCACCGTCAGCGTGGAGCTAGAGCCTAGCCCGGTGCCGGGCGGCACTTCGGAGGCCAGGAACATCGAGACGCCGTTGTGGATGCCGAACTCGTGCAGGATGGCGCGCGGCAGGTTGAGGTCGCCCTCCCACAGCAGGGCCTGGCCGGGGGTGTGGCGGTAGAAGGTGCGGTAATCCGACGAGAGGATTTGCAACCCTTCGCCGCCGTGGACGGTCAGGATAACGTAGACGTACTTGTCGAGCGTGGCGCTGACCACCGCGCCGCCGTAGCGTTCAAAGAAGGCCGGCAGGTCGGTGCCGCCCCCGGCAAACGAGATGCGAACGGGTGCGCGCGCAATCAGCATGGCCGGCCCGGGCTAACTGCGGACCGTGCCCACTCGCAGCATGTGGGCGCGGGCCTCGTCGGCGTAGTTGCGGAAGTCGGGCTGCCGGCGCACCCAGGCCAGGTATTCATCTACGTTGCCGGCCAGCGTCACCTGCGGCTGCCAGCCCAGCGCGCGCAGCTTGGAAATATCCGAGACGATGTGGCGGGTGTCGCCGAAGCGATATTCGCCGCTGACTTGTGGGCGGCTGCCGGTGGCGGTGCGCTCGGCCACGACCTCGGCGAAGGCCAGCACCGTGCCGGCCTGGCCGCTGCCGACGTTGAAGGCCTGGTACTCGGCGCGCGGGTCTTCAAACACCAGCAGGTTGGCGCGGGCCACGTCGCCCACATGCACAAAATCGCGCAACTGCCGGCCGTCTTCGTAGACGGTCAGCGGCTTGTGCGCCAGCGCCTGCATCACGAAAATGCGCATCGCGCCGGAGTAGGCGTTGCGGTACGACTGGCGCGCCCCCTGGACGATGCTATAGCGCAGCGCCACGGTCGGCAGCCCGTAGCGGCGGCCCAGGTTGAGCGCCAGCAGCTCCTCGGCGTACTTGCTCATGGCGTAGGAGTTGTGCGGGTTGATGACGGCCGTCTCGGGCGTGAACTCGCTGACCAGCGGGCCGCCGCACACCGGGCAGACCGGGTCCCACCGCCCGGCGTGCAGTTGGGCCTCGCCGCGCGGGCCGGGGTGCTGCACCCCGTCCTGCTCGCAGCGGTAGCGGCCCTCACCGTACACCGCCTGCGACGAGGCGATGATGATCTTTTGCAGCGGCAGCTTGTGCTCGACCGCGATCTCGTACAGCAGCGCGGTGCCGGCGGCGTTGACGTGAAAGAACTTGGCGAAGTCCGGCAGGTAGTCTTGATAGGCGGCCAGGTGGAAGACGGCGTCTACCCCGGCCAGCGCGCGCTCCCAGGCGGCCCGGTCGCGCACGTCGCCCACCTGTAACTCGACCGCCGCCGGCACGTAGTCGGGCACTTGCTGGTCGTGATGCACGGGCGGCAGGAGCGCGTCCAGAACGCGCACCGTGTGGCCGCGGGCCAGAAGCAGGTCAACTGTGTGGGAGCCGATAAAGCCGGCCCCGCCGGTGACGAGAACCTTCATCCTAAAATGAATTCCTGCTGGATGGTCGGCGGCGGGCAAGCCGCCCATGCTATAATCGCGCCCTGTGCCCCTTTTAGCCCCTGCGCGCCGTCCGGCTATCTTTGTTGACCGCGACGGGGTCCTGAACGTCAACCGCCCCGACTACGTTAAATCGCCCGCTGAAGTGGAGTTTATCCCCGGTGCGCTGGCGGCCGTGGCGCGGGCGACGCGCGCCGGCTGGCCGGTGGTCGTCATCACCAACCAATCCATCATCGGCCGGGGGCTGGTCACGGCCGCCAGCGTGGCCGAGATCAACGCCCTTATCGAGCAGCAAATCGAAGCGGCCGGCGGGCGGCTGGCGGGCGTCTACGTCTGCCCGCACGCGCCTACCCAGGTGTGCGACTGTCGCAAGCCGCTGCCGGGCCTGCTGCACCAGGCGGCCGAGGCGCTGGGCCTGGACCTGTCTGCCTCGGTGATGATCGGCGATGCCGTCAGCGACGCGCAGGCGGGCTTGGCGGCCGGCACGCGGGCCATCCTGGTCAGCAGCGGGCGCGGCGTGCATCTGCCGCCCGATTTGGCGGCGGCCGGGCTGGCGCAGGTGCCGGTGCTGGCCGACCTCGACGCCGCAATTAACTACTGGTTGGCGGCGGCCCCGGATCAATAAAACGCCCCCAATTGCGGGGGCGCGTGGGCCGCGCCGGACCCTCACGCCCGAAATTCTACCATACCTAGCGCTCAATCGGCGTCTGACAGCGCGCCAGCACGCCAGCCGCCGCGCACTCGGCCGGCCCGGCTCTAAGGTCAACCGGTGAGATTCATCACCCCCGCCAATCCCGCTACGTTGCTACAAGGCTGCGAGCGGGGGTTCGGAATGACAGGTCATAGGGATTGACCTGTCATCCCGCTGTCTGAGAACTAGCGCTCACACCCTCCGCCCTAGCGCAGCATCCCTGGGGTCCCCTCTCACCCGGCCCCCCGCTCTCTAACTCTACACGTGTTGGTCAAAGAGCAGCGGGTTGCCGTCGGGGTCAATGGCCATGAAGTACGCCGGCCCCTGCGTGGTCTCGTCGGCCTGCGGCACGAGCTGCACCCCTTGCGCCAGTAGCTGGCGCCGCAGTTCGCGCACGTCGGTGAAGCCGTCCACCGGCATGCCGTTTTGGTCCCAGCCGGGGTTGAAGGTCAACATGTTCCGCTCGAACATCCCTTGAAATAGGCCGATGATGGCATAGCCATTCTTCAGGATTAGCCAGTTCTGCGCCGCGTCGCCGCCAAAGGCCGTGAAGCCAAACTTCTCGTAGAAGGCGCGCGAGGCCGCGAGGTCTTTGACCGCCAGGCTGATTGAAAAATTGCCGAGCTGCATGTTCTCTCCTTGGGGTTGAAGGGCCACCCCTGGCGGACCGAACCTATAGCTCAATCGGCTTCTGCAAGAACTCTAGCAGCAGCGTCACGCACTGCTGCACGTCGCCGTAATCCACCATCTCCGACGGGGTGTGAATGTAGCGCGTGGGGATCGAGACGCACCCGACCGGCAGCCCGCCGCGCGCCAACTGCATGGCCGCCGCGTCGGTGGTGCCGCCTTCGAGCACTTCGAGCTGGGTGGGCAGCTTGGCCTCGCGCGCGCGCAACAGCAGCAGGTCTTTAATGCGCGGGTCGGCCAACATGCCGGAGTCGCGCACCTTAATCGCCGGGCCGCCGCCCAGCGCCACTTCCATCTTGAGGCCGTTGGGCGTGTCGCCCGTGCGGGTCACATCCACGGCCAGGCCCAGTTCCGAGTCCAGCCCAAAGGCCGCCACGCCTGCGCCGCGCGTGCCGATCTCCTCCTGCACGCTGAACACAAAGGCCACCTCGTGCGGGGTGCGCTTGAGCGCCCGCAGCGTCTCGATCAGGATCGCCACGCCCACCCGGTCGTCCAGGCTCTTGGCGATCAGGCGCTGGCCCAGGTCTTCCAGCGGGCGCGTAAAGCCGGCCACGTCGCCCACTTGCAGCGGGTTACTGGCCCGGTCAGCCGCGCCGACGTCCACAAACATCTCGCTCAGGGCCGGAATTTTGCCCATGTCGTCGCGGCGGGCGTCGAGGCCGACCACGCCCACCCGCCCGTTGGCGAAGCGCACCCGGCTGCCCACGCACGTCAGCGGGCTGACGCCGCCGGAGGCCTGCACCCGCGCGAAGCCCTGCGCGTCTACGTGCGTCACTACCAGCCCGATCTCATCTAAGTGCGCGGCCAGCATCACCTTCTTGCCGCTCTTGCCCTGCTTCTTGACCACCGCGATCAGGTTGCCCAGCGGGTCTACGGTGACGTAATCGGCCAGCTTGCGGATTTCGGCGCGCACCAGCTCGCGCACCGGGCCTTCCGAGCCGCTGGGGCCATAGGCTTCGCACAGGGTTTTCAGCAGGGCTTTCATGGTTTCAAGACCTTCGGCGTCCAGCCCGTCAGGGCGGCGTGCAGCAGGCGCAGCGTGTTTTCCACATCGGCCGTGCGCACCAGCGCGGCCGGGCCGTGCAGGTAGCGCCCCGGCACTGAGACCGACACCACCGGCACGCCCGCGCCCGCGCGCTGGAGGGCGGCGGCATCGGTGGCGCCCCCGCCCGGCTGCCGGATTTGGTAGGGCAGGCCGCTCGCCGTGGCGGTGCGCGTCAGGTGGGTCACCAGGCGGCGGTCGGCGATGGTGCGCCCATCGCTCACGTAGATCGCCGGCCCGGCCGACAGGCGCGTGTTGTATTGGGTGTTCTCCCGGCCCCGGCTGTCGGGCAGGTCCAGGGCGGGCGTGCAGTCCAGCGCAAAAGCCGCGTCGGGCGCGACGGCGTAGCCCGCCACCCGCGCCCCGCGCAGGCCGACTTCTTCCTGCACAGTGAAGGCGGCGTGCAGTTCCACCGGGTACGGCCCGGCCCGCAGCAGCGCGATGAGCAGGGCACAGCCCAGCCGGTCGTCCAGCGCCTTGCCGCGCAGCGCGCCATCGAGCACGGCGAACTCAGTGGCAAAGGTGGCCCGCTCGCCCAGCGGCGCCAGGCGGCGGGCAGCCTCGGCGTTGGCCGCCCCAATGTCAATCCGCATGGCGGCCGCCTTGACCACGGTGGCCTTGCGCTCGGCGTTGAGCAAATGCACCGGCGTCGCGCCGATGACGCCCGGCAGCCGCTTGGGGCCGACCAGAACCGGCTTGCCCAGCAGCATCCGGTCGCTCACGCCGCCCACGATCTCGAACCGCAGCGCGCCGTCGCTGTCGTAGTCCACTACCATCAGGCCGACTTCGTCCATGTGGGCCGCCAGCAGCACGCGCTGGGCGTCACGTTTGGCGGCCGGCAGCACGGCCAGCACGTTGCCCAGCGGGTCTACCTTCACCTCGGCCACCAGCGGGCGCACGGCCTCCAGCACCAGCCGCCGCACCGCGCCCTCGTCGCCCGACACCGCCGTAGCGTTCGACAGCGCCCGCAGCAGCTCCAGGTCGAGCGCGGGGGGCAGCGCCTGGGCGGGCTTCGAGCGGCGGGTGAGTGGCCGGGTAGGCATGGTGGGTCAGTCCACCGACAACCGGCTCATGAAATCCGGTTCCAGGCCGGCGGCGAATTCGGCCAGCAGCCGCCCGGCGCGCGTGATGTCGGCCAGCGCCACGATCTCGACCGGCGTGTGCATGTTGCGCAGCGGCAGCCCGATGGTCATGGTCGGGATACCCTCGCGCGCCACCTGCATGGCGACGGCGTCGGTGCCGGAATGCTCCCACATCGCCTCGACCTCGAACGGAATCTCGGCCCGCGCGGCGGCGGCCTTGAAGGCGGCGTGCAATCCGGGGTGAATATTGGGGCCGAGGCCGAGCGTTGGCCCGCCGCCCAGCGCGAAAGACTTGTGGGCCGCGTCGCGCGTGTTGGCGTCGCGCCCGAAGGTCACATCCACCGCCACGGCCAGGGCGGGCGCGGCGGCAAAGGCGGCCTGGCCGGCCCCACGCGGGCCGATCTCCTCCTGCACCGTGGCGACCGCCAGCACATCCCAGGCGTGGGCGCGGGTTTGCAACTCGCGCAGGCAGACCGTCACCGCCGCCACCGAAGCGCGATTATCCAGGCTGTGGGCCGCCAGCAGGCCATTGGGCAACTCAATCGGGGGCTGGGTAAAGGACACCAGGTCGCCCACCTGCACCAGGGCGCGCAGCCGCTCGGCCGGCAGCCCGGTATCCACCACCAGCTCGGGCAGCGGCGTCACCTGCTCGCGCCCAGCCAAGGGCAGCAGGTGGGCGGGCGGCTGGCCGACGACGGCCGGGAGGTCTTGCCGCCCATGCACCGTCACCAGTTGGCCCGGCAGCACGCGCGCGTCAATCCCGCCGAGGTTGGTCACGCGCAGGAAATCTCCCTCCTGCCGCGTCACCATCAGGCCGATGGCGTCCATGTGGGCGGCCAGCAGCAGCGTGGGGCGAGGGGCCGGGCCGTGGCCGGCGCGCCGCGCCCAGAGCGAGCCGAGCGGGTCGGTGCGCACCGCGCTCACCAGCGGGGCCCAGGCCGCCTCAATCACCACGCGGGCCGGGCCTTCGTAGCCCGACAGACCGGGTACGGCGCACAGCGTCTTGAGGTGAGCCAGCAGATCGAAGGCCGTCACTGAATGGTGGGTGTGATAGTGCTGGTAGGTGTTTCGGTCGCGGTAGCCGTCAGCGTGGCGGTCGGCGTGTCGCTGGCGACCGCCAGGGTGGGGCTGGGCGTGGCGGTCGGCGTGAGGCTGGGCGGCACAGTCGGGCTGGACGTGGGCGTGGCGCTGGGCGGCAGGTTGGTCGGCGTGGGCGTCGGCGTCAGCGTGACGGTCGGGCTGGTCGTGGCCGTCGGCGTGGCCGTGCTGGTGGGGGTGGTGGTCGGGCTGGGCGTGAAGCTGGGGGTCGCGCTGGGCGTGACGCTGGCCTGGGTGGTGGGCGTGCGCGACGGCGGTATGAATTGGGTGGGGGTGGCTTCAAACGTGCCGGTGGGCGTCTGCGGCGTGCCGGTGGGCGTTACGGTGGGCGTGCTCACGGTGCCGGTCGCCGACGGCAGCCCGGTGACGGTGGCCAGCAGCGTGGCGGTGGCCGCGCTCGGGGTGCTGGGCGGCAGCACCGACAGCGCAATAAACCCGGCGCAATAGCAGGGCAGGGTGAGCAGGATGATGGCCGTCAGAAAGGTATACGTCCGGCGGCGGTTGGTATTGCCCGAATAGTCACTGCCCATATTTTTTGCCCGGTGGCAGGGATAATAACAGAGATAAAGAGGCGGCGCAAACATGGCAGCGGATTTTGTAACGGATGTAACGGATGCCCTATGTTTTAGCGAAGGCCCCCGGTTACCGGCGTGGGGCGCTGGAAGGTAGAGAGCGCTGTACTTCAATCAGGAAGTCGCTATAATCTCAGCCCTTGCAAAGAGAGATTGGCTGATTGTGGCCGTTGGGCTGGAGGCATCACGGTATGCCATTGAACCCGCCGCCGAGCGCCACTACCGAGGCAACGCCCCCAACATCCACACCCTGCGCCGCGCCTTCGCCGGCCCCGGCTGGCCCGCCCCTGAATCCTCACCCTGACTCTGGCGCAAACCCATAGCTCCCATCACTCCATTCGTGCAATTCGTGCGAAGCGATTCGTGGCCAAAGCTCTTAAATCTCCCGGAACCAATCGCACCCGCCCCTCGTCCCGTACATTAGCCCTTCCTTAGATCCGGCCCGCCGTGAACAAATCGCCGCCGCGCCGGGTAAAATAGAGGGCACTGTCGGACGCCGGAAAGGTGGGGCATGTTCAAACTTGAAGAAGGCTGGCTGACCGTCGGGCTGCTGTGTACCATGATCATGGTCGCGGCCGGCGGCGTCGCGGCGGCGGCCTGGGCCG
>Ga0163144_10002076_pt1 | contig 46782 bp, 43 predicted proteins | sample OliLak19BULKMAT1_FD_123175 | JGI IMG/M metagenome (GOLD analysis project Ga0163144, IMG submission 123175) | Freshwater microbial mat bacterial communities from Lake Vanda, McMurdo Dry Valleys, Antarctica - Oligotrophic Lake LV.19.BULKMAT1 | ecosystem: Environmental > Aquatic > Freshwater >... | reverse complement strand
CCGGCGGTACCGGCGGTACCGGTGCCGCTGCCCGCCCCGACCGCCTGATCCAGTGGCTGCCGCCGTTCGGCGCTGCCGACACTACGATCCTCTACCGCGGCGACGGGCCGATCGCCTCGGTGATGTTCAGCGATGACGCCCGAACGCTCTTCGTGGCCACCAACCGGAGTGGCACCGGCGAGATCTTCGCGGTCCGGTTGGACCAGCCGGAGACGAAGCACAGTATCGTGCGCCAGCGGGCCTACGTCCCCTCCTTCGCGGGTGGCGCTGGCGGCGGCTTCGGGGGCGGCGGTGGTGGCGGTGGTGCCGCCGGAGCCAATGACTCCCTGGCGTTCTTTGCCAACCCCGGCACCATGATGACCAAGCGCGGCAGCCGGGGCGAGACGGTTGCCCTGATCTCCAGCGATGGGGCGGTCTACCTCTCCGGTATGCAGTATCACCGCGACTGGGAGTCGAGCGCCCCGCAGGCCTTCGTGGACCGGGTCGTCGTCGAGGGTGGTGCCAAGACCCGGGTGTTCGAGGGCGCGGCCAACGCGGTGGAATCGGTCACCGCACCGCTCGACGACGATTTCCGGATGGCAGTGGTGACGCGCGAGTCACCCAGCGCAGTTGCCGACGCGTGGCTTCGCGACATGCAGACCGGGGCGCTGACGCAGCTGACCCGGAATGCGGACCCGGCGCCGACCTTTACCGCGCTGCAGCGGCGGCGGGTGTGGGTGACCCGGATGGACGGCATCAAGTTCCTGGTCCGGCTGACGCTCCCGGCCGACTACCAGGCCGGCACTCGGCTCCCCGGCATGTTCTGGTTCTACCCCTATGAGTACACCGACCAGGCCGGCTACGAGCGGCGGCTGCGGACCGAGAATGTGAACCGGTTCCCGACCTCGGGACCGCGCACCATCGAGTTCCTGGCCACCCAGGGCTACGCGGTGGCCAACTTCGACCCGCCGATCATCGGGGAGGCCGGCCGGATGAACGACAACTACATCTCCGACCTGCGCATGAACCTGCTGGCCGTGATCGACGAGCTGGACCGGCAGGGGATCATTGACCGGCAGCGCCTGGGGCTGGGCGGGCACAGCTATGGCGCATTCAGCACCGCCAACGCCATGGTGAGCACCCCGTTCTTCCGGGCCGGCATTGCCGGCGACGGGATGTACAACCGGACCTTGACCCCGAACGGGTTCCAGAGCGAGCGCCGCGACCTGTGGGATGGCATGCGCACCTACATGGACATGTCCCCGATGCTGTACGTGGACAAGATCCAGGGGGCGCTGCTGATGTACCACGGCCTCGATGACCAGAACGTCGGGACCGCGCCAATCAGCTCGGTGCGGATGATGCAGGCACTGCGCGCCCAGGGGAAGCCGTCGGCGCTGTTCCAGTATCCCTACGAGGACCATGGCCCCGCCACCGAGCAGACCCTGCTCGACCTCTGGGCCCGGTGGACCGCCTGGCTCGACATCTACGTCAAGTACCACGGGGTGACGCTGCCGAAGACCGCCAACGTCTCCGGGCAGCCGTAGTAGGGGCATGCCTCAGGCAGGCCCGCAGGGGATGCCCGGGGTCATCCGGCGGTCCCACGCACCAGGGGCCGGGAGAAGATCTCCCGGCCCCTGTGGCAGTTTCGTGACTGGATCGGCTGCCCGGCGTGGGGCCGCCCAAAGGCGGCCCCGGACGCGTTCGGTCGCACCCGCGGCGTGGGGCCGCCCACGGGCGGCCCCTACTGGACCGCGTTGACCATGTCGAAGATCGGCAGGTACATCGCCACGATGATGCCACCCACCACGACGCCCAGGACCACGATCATGATCGGTTCCATGAGCGAGAGCAGCGCGCTCACCGCCACGTCCACCTCGGCGTCGTAGAAGTCGGCAATCTTCGAGAGCATCTCGTCGAGTCCACCGGTCTGCTCGCCGACCGAAATCATCGAGATCACCATCGGCGGGAACACCCCCGAGGCCTCGAGCGGCGCCGCAATCGTCTCGCCGCCGGCAATGGATTGCCGGGATGTCATCACGGCGTCGTGGATGACGCGGTTGCCGGCAGTCTTGGCGGTGATCTCGAGCCCGTCCAGGATCGACACCCCCGAGGAGACCAGGGTGCCGAGGGTCCGGGTGAACCGCGACACCGCCGACTTGCGGAGGAGGTCGCCGAGGACCGGAGCATTCAGCAACAGGGAGTCAATCACCTTGCGGCCGCCGGAGGTGGCGTAGTACTGCCGGATGCCGAAGAGCACCAGCACGATCCCGCCAATGATGGCGAACCACCAGTTGGTCAGAAGGTTGGAGAGCCCGATCACGACGCGGGTGGCCAGGGGGAGCTCCAGGTTGACCGAGGCGAACATGTCCTCAAAGGTCGGGATCACGAAGATCAGCAGGATCGCAATGGCCAGCAGCGCCACTGAGATGATCACCGCGGGGTAGACCATCGCCCCCTTCACCTTCCGGACGATGGCATCATTTTTCTCGAGGAACGACGCCAGCCGGTTCAGGATGGTGTCGAGGATGCCGCCGGCCTCGCCGGCCGCCACCATGTTGGTGTAGAGGTCGCTGAACGCCTTGGGGTGCTTGCCCAGCGCGTCGGCCAGCGTGTTGCCGGCCTCGACATCGTAGACCACCGCTTTGGTCACCTCGGCGAGCTTCTTGTTCTCGGTCTGCTGGGCCAGGATATTGAGCGATTGCACCAGCGGCAGGCCGGCGTTGATCATGGTGGAAAACTGGCGGGTGAAGATCACCACATCCCGGGTGGTGATGCCGCCGCCAAAGGTGATGTTGAGCGACCGGGGTGCTTCCCGGATGCTCACCAGGGTCATCCGGTTTTTCCGGATGTGGGCAATCACCTCGTCGCGACTGGGGACGTCGAGGGTACCCTTGACCAGTTGGCCGCTCTGGACGTTCTTGGCGGTGTACTCAAACATCGGCATGGCGGTCTCCTGGGCGGTCGCTACCGGCGCCCGCCAGCGGCGGACCCTCGGTCACTGGCAATGGCCATCTCTTCCATCGGCTTCTCGCCGATCATCCGCAGAAACTCGTTCTGGTCCGGCACCGCGCGCAGCGCCTCGTCCTTGCCGATTTCCCGGCCCATGTAGGCCTGGAAGATGGCGTCGGCCATCGTCTGCATGCCGTGCTTCTTGCCGGACTGCAACGCGCTGTAGATCTGGTGAATTTTATCATCGCGAACCAGGGCCCGAATGGCCGGCGTGGCCACCATGATCTCGGCACACATGATCCGGCCCCGTCCCTTGGCCTTCTGGAGCAGGGTCTGGGTGATGACCCCCTCGAGCACGAAGGCCAGCTGGGCCCGCACCTGCGACTGCTGGTTCGAGGGGAAGACGTCGATGATCCGGTTGATCGACTCCGCCGCCGAATTGGTGTGCAGGGTGGCGAAGACCAGGTGGCCCGTCTCCGCGATCGTCAGCGCCGCGGCGATCGTCTCCAGGTCGCGCAGCTCGCCCACCAGGATCACGTCCGGATCCTCGCGCAGCGCGTACTTGAGCGCGGAGGCGAAGCTCTTGGTGTCGGTGCCGACCTCGCGCTGGTTCACGATGCAGGACTGATGGCGATGGATGAACTCGATCGGGTCCTCCACCGTGATGATGTGCCCCTTGCGTTCCTTGTTCACCTTGTCGAGCATCGCAGCGAGGGTGGTCGACTTGCCCGAACCGGTCGGGCCGGTAACCAGCACCAGGCCGCGAGGCCGCTCCGCCAGCTTGGCCACCACCGCCGGCAGCCCGAGGTCGTCAAAGGTGCGCACATTGAACGGGATCATCCGGAGCACCATGGCCACGCAGCCGCGCTGTTTGAAGACGTTGCCGCGAAACCGGGCCAGGTTCTGGATGCCGAACGAGAAATCGAGCTCGTCTTCCTGCTCGAACCGCTTCTTCTGCGACTCCGTCAGCACCGAGTAGGCCAGCTGGAGGGTGTCCTTCGGGTTCAGCACCGTGTCCACGCTCGAATCGGTGATGTCGCCGTCCACGCGCAGCTTGGGCCGCTCCCCCGATGTAAGGTGCAGGTCCGAGGCATCCCGTTCGATCATTTCTTCGAGCAGCGAGCGCAGGTTGAGGCTCATTCCGCGGTCTCCTTGACGACTTCTTCGAGGGTGGTGATCCCCTTCTCCATCTTGACGAGGCCGTCCATCCGGAGGGTCAGCATCCCCTCCAGGACAGCCTGGGCCTGCAGCTCCGCCACCGAGGCACCCCGCAGGATCATCCGGCGCAACTCCGGGGAGAGCGCCATGACCTCGTACAGCCCCGCGCGGCCCTTGTATCCGAGGCCGCCGCAGGCGTCACACCCCTTCCCCTTGTAGAGCTGGACGTTCCGCATGCGTTCAAGATCCGTGCCCAGGGTCTTGAGCTCCTCCTCGCGGTAGGTCGCGGGGGCTTTGCATTCCTTGCAGATCCGGCGGACCAGGCGCTGGGCCACCACCAGGTTGACCGCGCTGGCGACGTTGAACGCCTCGATCCCCATGTCAATCATCCGGGTCACGGTGCTGGGGGCATCGTTGGTGTGCAGGGTCGAGAGCACCAGGTGGCCGGTCAGCGCCGCCTTGATCGCGATGCTGCCCGTCTCCAGGTCCCGGATTTCACCAACCATGATGATGTTCGGGTCCTGCCGCAGGAACGCCTTCAGCGCTGCGGCAAAGGTCAGACCGACGTCGGGGCGCACCTGCACCTGGTTGATCCCGGTCAGGTTGTACTCGACCGGGTCCTCGGCGGTCATGATGTTGGTATCAATGGTGTTGATGCGGGACAGGCAGGAATAGAGAGTGGTGGTCTTGCCGGACCCGGTCGGTCCGGTCACCAGCACCATGCCGTAGGGATTGAGGATGGCCTTCATCAGGTCCCGCTCCGCCTTGGGCTCAAAGCCGAAGGTCGTCAGGTCGAGGGTCAGGTTGCCCTTGTCCAGGATTCGCGCCACGATCTTCTCGCCGAACAGACAGGGCAGCGTCGAGACCCGGAAATCGATGACCCGAGCGCCCATCTTCAACTTGAGTCGGCCGTCCTGCGGGACCCGCCGCTCGGCAATATTGAGCTGCGACAGGATCTTGACACGGGAAATGAGCGCGGCCTTCATCTTCATCGGTGGCTTCATCACCTCCACCAGCGAGCCGTCGATGCGGTAGCGCACCCGCAGTTCATGCTCGTACGGCTCGATGTGGATATCGCTGGCCCCCCGTCTCACCGCGTCCGTCAACAGGCCGTTGATCAGCTTGACGACCGGCGCGTCGTCGATCTGCGCCTGGCCGTTGTCTTCCTCCACCTCCTCAAGCACCTCGACTTCCTCACCGATCCCCTCCATGTCCCGGAGCAGGTCCTGCAGCTGCTGGTCGCTCGACTCGTAGTGTTTCTCGATCAGGGTGCGCAGCGTGAATTCCCCGGCGATAACCGGGAACAGGTCAAACCGGGTGATGAACTTGAGATCCTGCAGCAGCCCCTGGTTGAGGGGGTCGGCCATGGCCACGGTCAGCGTCCGGCCCTCCCGCTTGAGCGGCAGGACACAGTTCTTGATGGCGACTTCCGCGGGGATGAGCTTGATGATCCTGGGATCCACCTCGAAGCGGCTCAGATCAACCGCTGGCATCCGATACTGGCGGGCCAGCAAACGGGTGATCTCGACCTCCTGAACCAGCCCCAGCTTGACCAGGACATAGCCGAGTCGGTGCCCGCCGGACCGCTGCTCCACGAGGGCCTGGGAAAGCTGTTCCCGGGAGATCAACCCATCCTGGATGAGCACTTCACCCAGGCGATCCACCGCGGTAGTTGCCATAGCCTCTCAGATCCAGCTGTAGGGTGACTTAAAGCTTTGAATCACAACGCCTTACAGTACAGTTGGCGACCTCACTGCTTCCCGGGGCCTCCCCTCAGCGCACCGCCACCAGCCCCGCCAGGCCTGCCAGCGTCGCTGCGCCGATCCCTGAGACTCGCTCCAGGTCGGTAACCGCTGCGAAAGGCCCCCGGGCTTGGCGATATGCCACGATAGCCCGGGCCTTTGTGGGGCCAATCCCTGGTAATCGCAAGAGATCGGCCTCGCTCGCGGCATTGAGATCCAGGGGGCCCGAAACGGGGGCCGAACCGGCGGGTCGATCCGTCACCCCGGCCAACGAGCTCGCGACGTGGCCGCCGTCCTGCGCCACCACCCCGACGAGGGGCCCCTCACCCTGCAGAACGAAGTCCCGAACCCGCCTGAGGAGCGCCGGCCCTATCCCGGAGACGCGATCAAGGTCCTCGAGCTTCCGGAACGGACCATGGTCCGCCCGGTCGGCGACAATGCGTCTGGCCAAGCCGGCGCCGATCCCTGGAAGCCGTGTCAAGGCCGCCGCATCGGCGCTGTTCAGGTCGAGGCGCTCGCCCGGCCGGAGCGGCTGACTGGCAGCGACGGCTGCGGCGCGCTGTCGATCGACCACCGCCGCAGCAGCGGGCGCCAGCAGGACCACCGAGCCGGGAGGCTGTCCCGGGGCCAGGAGCCAGACCCGGACCGCGTGGCCCGCCACGATCAGGCCGAGCACGGTCAGGAGCGCCTTGCGCTGCGCCGCATTCATGGACCCACACTAACCCCGCTGCCCGTGGGGGCGGGTACCGGAATCCCGCCCGGAGGGGCTCCCGAAACGCGTCGAAGCGACTCAGGGCCGCGTGCTGTCTCGCGGCGGGGAGGGCGGCCGGGGCGGACGTCCCCCACCGCGCCCAGATCCGGCTGCCTGCATTTCGGCCACCGCCGCCGCCACTCGCGACGCCACCTCCCCCGCGAGCGGGAGTGAGGGCCGACCCTGCTGGGTTGGCAGCATGATGCGCAAGGTCCTGGCCTGGCGCGAGCCGGCGGAAAGGTCGTGGATGGAGACCGCCACGCCGACGGAGTCCCGCTGGCGCAGCGGGGCCATGGTCAGGTAAAACCGGGCATCGCTCAATCGAGCCACCGCCTCGGGCGGCACCCCGCGTGCCAGAAGGGTGTCGGCCCGACCGGTCGTGGCAACGAGATGGAGCCGCGGCACTTCCGCCAGCGCAGCGCTGACCCGCTCGGCAAGCTCCTGCTGATTGGCGGCAAACCAACTGGTGCCCTGGGTGGCGGGCAACGGAATCAGCATGACCCGCGGCGTCTCGCTCGCGGTAAGCCGAGCCTCGGGCGCCTCCCCGAGCCGTCCGCCCCCCCGGCCGGCGTACTCAAGCAGGTCACCCATCTGGCCAATGCGCTCCTCGGCCAGGCGGAGTGCCTCCAGCTGCAGATCATCGGGCGGGGCGCCACGGCTGCCTGGCTGGTTCCGCGAGGCCCGCCGGATCGAGTCGGTGACAGTCGCGGTGACCTCCCGGCGAATCGAGTCCAGCATGGCCCGTGTCACCATCGCCGTGGCGGCGCTCTGGGCTGCCAGCTCCCGTTCCACGGCATCGGCAATCGCCAGCGAGTCGGCAAAGGTCAGGGTGGCGGGGGACGGCGCTGCGGTGGCCGCGACCGGCAGCGAGTCGGGAGCAGGCGCCGCCGGTGCTGGGTTTCCAAGCCTTCCAGCCAGCAGGTACCCCGCCACGATCGCCACCGCGACCACGGCGGTACCGATGGCCAGGTATCCGGGGCGGCGGACCGCAGCCCGCACCACTGGGGCGCCCGGAAGGGGCGCAATCCGGCGGCCCTCCCCCTCGCTGATCCGGCGCAGGTCCTGGATCAGGGCTGCGGCGTCCGGGTAGCGGTGGTCGGGGTCCTTTTGCAGGCAGCGCATGACCAGGGTGGAGAGCCCCGGGGGCAGATTGGCCCGCATGGCGTCGGGGGGCGTCGGCTGCCGGGTCAGGTGGGCAGCCATCGTCTGGTGGGGCGAATCACCGGCGAAGGGGGCCTTGCCGGTCAACAGTTCATAGGCCAGGAGTCCGAGGGCGTAGAGGTCGATCCGGTGATCGCCCGAGGGATCGCCGGCCACCTGTTCCGGTGCCATGTATGCCGGAGTCCCGACCGCGACCCCGACCGCCGTGGCGGCGTTGCCGGGCAGTGAGGCGTTGATCGCCTTGGCCACCCCGAAGTCCGTCACCAGGGCGTGCCCGCCCTGCAACAGGATATTCTCCGGCTTGATATCCCGGTGCACCAGGCCAAGCCGGTGGGCGGAGCCCAGGGCGCCCGCCACGTCGTGCAGGACCTGGAGGACCTCTGGCGTTGGCAATGCCCCCCGCCGGTCCAGCACGGCGCGGAGCGACTCGCCGGCTATGAACGGCATGGTGTACCAGAGCAGCTCATCACTCTCCCCGGCATTGAGGAGGGGGACGATGTGCGGATGCTGGAGCTGGGCGGCGTACTGGATCTCGCGGCGGAATCGATCGAGGTTGACGCTGGAGGTCAGTTCAGGGGGCAGGACCTTCAGCACAACCTCGCGCCCCAGGGCGGTTTCCCGGGCCAGGTAGACACGACTCATCCCGCCGCCCCCAAGCTCACGCTCAACGGCGTACGCCGTGCCCAGCGCGGCCTGCAGGCGGGTGGCAAAGTCGGTGCTCACAGCGGTCCTTTCAGCTCAAGCCTCACCAGTCACCCCACGCCCGCCGGGACTGGGCGGAACGCGGAACTCATCCCTGTAAGACGCTGCGGCACGGGTGTTCGTTACCGTGCCGGCGTCCGGGCTTCCCGGCGGATCACCGCCGTGGCCACGTCACCGACCTTCTGGAGGGTGGCGGCGCTGATCTTGTCGAGAGTGTCCTCGGGGGTGTGCCAGTGGGGATAGATCTCGATGATATTGATCGCCGGGATACCGACCCGCTGCAGCGGCACGTGGTCGTCGGTAATCGCCCCCCCGACCTGCGGGACGAAGATGTCCTGATAGCCGAGGTCGGCGGCCACCCCCCAGACCTTGTCCACCACGGCAGACGCGGCAATGACCGAGTTCCCTTCCTTCTCGAAGCGCGGGTTCTCGTGCCCCACCATGTCGAAGAGGATGGCAAACCGTGGCGCGCCGCCGGGAAGCAGGTTGGCGGCGTAGTGCTTGGCGCCGAGCAGCACATCGGTGTCGGTGGCGAAGTCGCCATAGTCCTCGCCATCGACGAAGAGCAGATCGACCCCGATCCCAGGTGGGGTCCGCTGGAGCACATCGGCCACCCCGAGCAGGATGGCCACTCCGCTGCCGCCATCATTGGCCCCGGGCATCGGGGCGGTGGGATCGGAGCTTCCCGGGGCATCGGATACCGGTCGGGTGTCCCAGTGGGCCAAGAGGAGGATCCGGTCGGTCAGCTCGGGACGAAACCGGGCAATGACGTTGACCAGAGGCAGTTCGCTCCCACCGGCGCTCCGGTGGGTCCAGCGCTGCACCACCACATCGTCGGCGCGGGCGCGCGCCTCCGCCTCGAGCCAGGTGGCCATCGCTGCGTGGCCGGGGGAACCGGGAATCCGGGGCCCGAACTCCAGCTGCCGGGCGACATACTGCCGCGCCGCCTCCCCGTCGAACTCCCGCACAAAGGGGGCGGCAGGCGTCTGGCAGGCCGCGAGCAGGGTGGTCAGGAGGAGCAGGCGCATGGTCTCGGGACTCCGACGCGGGGGAGCCTGCAATCTAGCGGCGAGAACTGCCGGGCGAGCGGTAAGCGGTGGGAGGAGAGGCTGCGGTGGCTTCCACGGAGGGCCGGCTCGAATGCAGGTCCCGCCCACCGATCACAGCTGCCGACATCACTCTGGACCGTAGCAGTTCCCGCCCACCAATCACCAATGCCGTCGCTGGACGGAGCAGAGCAGTTCCCTCTCCTCTCACCTCACTCACGTCTTGACGCGCGCCATCAGCACCATCCCCAGCGCCAGGAAGATGGCATTCGGCACCCAGGCTGCGTAGTCGGGGTTGATCAGGCCGCTCTTCCCGGCGGCAATGGCCAGCTGGACGAACATGAGGAAGATGATGGTGGTGCCGAGACTGATGGCAATCCCCACCGCGGCGCCGGCGCGCGGGGCGGACACGGCGAGTGGCGCGCCGAAAATAGCGATGATCAGGCAGGTGACCGGAACGGCGATCTTGAGCCAGCGCTTGACGACCAGTTCGCGGACATCGTAGCCGGCCCGCTCCATGGTATCGACGTAACCGCCCAGCTCCGCCCAGGTCATCTCTTCGGGCTGCTTGGGCGTGATCAGCAGTTGCCGGGGGGTCTCCGAGAGCGAGGCGAGTCGCATCGAAGCAAAGCGAACGGTGCGCGGCCCGGCGCTGTCGCCGAAGGTGTGGGTGGCCCCGTGCCACAGGGTCCAGGCCGCAATCTCGGGCGACCAGGTGGCGCTGTCCGCCGTGACCGACAAACCGGCCAGTTCCGCCCGCCGGCTGGGGCGTTCCAGCAGCAATCCGGACAGCACCGCCCGTTGGGTATCGAGGCTCCGGATGGTGTAGGTCCACCCCTGGTCGGCGCGGAAGACAAAGTTGTAGCGGGTGGTGATGCTGCGGACCTGTCGCTCCTTCTGGAGCTCCAGCTGGCGGGCGCTGGCCCGGGTGGCGTACTCCCCGATGTAGAAGTTGGCCACGCCGGCACCGGCGGCGGCCACCAGCAGGGGGAACACGAGGCGGTGAAAGCTGATCCCACCGGCCTTGGCGGCGGTCAGTTCCGAATGTCGGCTGAGGGGACCGATGGTGAAGACGGTCGCAAACAGCGAGGCGGCCGGCATCATCTGGAACATCCCCTCCGGCAGCCCGAAGAGAAAGATGGCCGGCAGGGCGTCGGAGGTGACGCCCCGGTTGAAGAGCTTGTTGAGCTGGTCGGTGATCGCGATCAGCGACTGCACCGCGGGGAGCCCGACCGCCGTCAGCAGGAAGATCTTGAGCCACTGCCAGGTCACGTAGCGCCACAGGATCCGGGTCCGCATCAGGCGCTCGCCCGCCGCCGGGTCCAGCCTCGGAGCCTGTCGAACAATCCCATCTGGCTGCCGCCGCGGGTGGAGCCCCCAAACCGGCGCACCACCAGGAGCCCGAGGACGCCGGCGACGAAGATCAGGATATTGGGAAACCACATCGCCAGCGCCGGGGACATCCAGCCCCGATCTGCCACCGTCTCACCGGCGGTCAGGCCGACGTAGAAGACGGTGAAGACGATGATGCTGCCACCCATGACCAGGCCAAAGCCGCCGCTCGGGAATCGCAGCGCCAGCGCCACGCCGATCAGCATGAAGTTGAGGCAGGCCAGCGAGATCGAGAGCTTCTTGTGGATCTCGACCCGGTACCGGAACTCGGCCGCGGCGGCCTCGTCGTACTGGGACTGGACGAACATCGCCTCGCCGGCAATGGTCAGCTCCGGCTCCTCGCGGGAGGTGCCATCGTCAACGAACGCCGGGGGATCCTGGGCCTGGGCCGGGGCCGGCAGGAGCAACCGTTTCATGATGCCGTCGACCTCGGCCCACGGACCACAGCGTTGCACCGTGGTGGTGTCCCGGCGCCACCGCGGCAGGGCCGGCTGTTCCAGGTGCAGCAGTACCCGGAGGTCGCGGTCCACCAGCCGGTCCAGCCGCTGGGCATGCTCGGCCTTGCGACGTCCGGACAAGACCACCTCGACCATCATCTCGCAGGTGCTCTTTTCGCGTTCCCCCTCATCGAAGTCTCCGGTGGTCCGGCCGAGCTCGTTCTGCACCGCCCGCACCAGGATGGTGCTCGAGGTGAAGTCGGTGACCTGGAGGGCGCCGCGATCATCGTTGCGGTAATCGTGGGCCTGGCCGTCGTAGAGCTGCATGGCCAGGTCGGTGCCGTTGGGCTGGAACGCCATGCGGCCGCTGTCGGCATAGATGATCCGGCGCCCCTCGGCCAGCCCCATGTCAAAGAGGACGATCTCGCGCATCGCCCCGGTCTCGGCGTCGATCCGGCTGGCGCGCAGATGGTAAGTGGATGGGGGGAGCTCGTTGATGACGTCCACCTTGAGCGCCACCGTCGGCTTCTTCCGGGCAATGTCCATGCGCAGCGCCTTGAGCCGGGCGTTGCTGCGCGGCAGGACCTGGTCCACGAAGAAGAAGGTGGTCAGGGTCAGCAGGAGCCCCCAGAACAGGGCGGGACGGAGCATCTGGGTCAGGCTGATGCCGGTGGCCTTCATGGCCGTCAGCTCACTGTCGGCCGCCAGCTGACCAAAGCCATAGAGGACCGCCACCAGCGCCGCCATCGGCATGGTCAGGGCAATGACAAAGGGGAGGGAGAGAACCAGCGACTCGACGATGACCCCGGCGCCCAGCCCCTTCCCGACCAGGTCGGGCAGTGCCCGGCTGATGTGATTCAGCAGCAGCATCCCGGTCAGCGCCACCAGGGAAAAGACGAACGGGGCGACCATCGTCCGGATCAGGTAGCGGGAGAGGAGGCGCATGCCGTAAAAGTAACTGGAGTGGGATGGGGGTATCAGGTATCAGGTATCGGGTATCGGGAGGGAGGATTCGGGGGGGCAATCCCGGGGCGCCACCGCTCACCCTGGCATCATCGGAGGGCGTAGACAGCGCAACACTCGAATCCAGCACTCATTGTGACCGGAACGGAGCCCTGACAATCAGCCCATGCCTCCTGATGCCTGGTACCCGAGACCTGATGCCTGACCCCTGATCCCCAACCCCAAAACAAAACCGCCCCCTGGCGGGAGGCGGCTCGTTTCCAGATTCAGGCGTGGATCAGTTGAACGTGTACCGCAGGCTGAACTGGATCCGGTAGACGTCGTTGATCCCGGCGGTCTGCTCAAAGGTCTGTGGCTTGAGCAGCTCGCGGTTGATGTTCCGCAGCCGGTATTGGGCCCGGCCGAAGGCATCGGTGTTGGAGGAGGCGGTGGTGAGCGGCGTGGTGGTGACGAACCGCTGGCCGAGGCCCCAATCCTGGTTGATCAGGTTGGCAACGTTGAGGATGTCGACCCGGAACTGAAGCTTGTTCCGGCGGCCGCCGATGTCGGTGAACAGGTCCTGGGAGAGGCTCAGGTCCAGGTTGCTGATCAGCGGCATGAACACCGCGCCACGCCCGGCGTACTCGCCGCGGTGGGCGCTGAGGTACTCATCCTGCAGGATGTAGGCTTCCCAGGCATCGGCCTGCTGCTCGGCGGTAAAGGTCACCGCCGGGTTGCCGCCCGAGGCGTTCAGGGTGTAGGTCTGGAAGTTCGTTTCGCTCTTGTTGAGCGGGATGTAGATCAGGTCGTTGGTGGAGCTGCCATCGCCATTCAAGTCGCCGCTGACCGTGTAGCTGGCGTTGCCGATGGTCCGCTTCTCGTAGAACGCCGTCAGCGTGGTGGCGCCGAAGGAGAAGAACTCCTTGCGGTACGACGCCATCAGGAAGAAGCGGTGCCCCGGGGAGTTGTTGGAATAGCCCAGGCCGACGTCGTTCGGGTTGTTGGAATGGGCGTTGCTGTTCCAGGAACCGGACGCGATGGAGCCCGGGTCGATGTTGTTCTTGGCGATGCCATAGTTGTAGGCCATCTTGGCAAAGAAGCCGTTGTCAAAGCCCTTTTCCAGCGATGCGCCAGCGTTCCAGGCATAGCTGTTGTTCGAATTGCTCATCACGATGTTGCTGGAAATCTTGTTGTAGATCCGGTTGGTGCCCGACAGCCACAGGGGCCGGTTGTCCGCGCCCTTGAAGCTGTTGGTGGTCGGGCGGAGGTTGGCGTTGTAGTAGTAGATGCCGTTGATGTCGCGGCTGTACAGGAACTCCGCGGTGCCCACCACGCCCCAGGGCAGGCGATGGTCGACGGCGAGGTTGGACCGCCAGACCTGCGGGAACTTGAAGTCGGGCTCAACAGTGGCCAGGGTGTAGCTGCTGGCCGGGACCGGGGGATCGGCAATCGTTGTCGGCTTGTAGGCGTTCGGATCGGGATTGAACGGCCGGGTGGTGGTGTTGTCGATCTGGGACTGGCCGGTGAGCAGGCCGTTGTTACCGATCTGGTTCGAGATCCAGACGTAGAGCGGGCGGCCGGTAAAGACGCCGGTGCCGCCGCGGACCTGGGTAGTGCGGTCGCCGCTGGCGTTCCAGTTGAAGCCGACCCGCGGGGAGATCAGCAGGTTGGCGTCGGGCAGCTTCTGGGTCTGGAACTTGATGCTGCTGCCCTTCTGGTCCACGAAGGTGAAGCCATTGGCTTCGGGGTTGGTAAAGCCGGTCTCGCCAAAGAACGGGGCGTCGAACCGGAGCCCGAAGGTCAGCTTGAGGTCGCGGGTGGCGCGAAACTCATCCTGCAGATAGACACCGGCATAGGTCACTTCCATCGGCTGGAGCGGCTTGTCGAGGCCCGGGATGTTCGACCACTGCACCTGGAAGCGGCGCAGCGTCACCGGCGAGGTGGTCCGGGCCGGGTTGGCCAGGTAGCCGTTGGCATCGGTGTAGAAATCGGCCAGCGAACTGTAGACGTAGACGCTCTGCGACTGCGGGAAGAAGACGTTCTCGCTGTTGTAGCGTTCCAGGGCGGCGCCGAAGGTCCAGTCGTGCTTCTCACCATAGACGGTGAAGTTGTTGACGATCTGGAGGCTCTTGTAGCGCAGCTCGTTGTTGGGCGTGAACGGCTCGAACCCGAACGAGGTGTAGGTCAGGCCACCCTCTTCGATATCCACCAGCGGGAAGATGGTCGGGACCTTGTAGCCGCGGCTCTCATCGTGCTTGGCGTACCCGATGCTCAGGTTGTTGGCCATCTTGCCACCGATGATCGCGTTCCACTCGCCCACTACGTTGCGAATGTTCTCCAGCTGCTCATAGCCGGCATTCTCGAAGCTCAAGGCGTTGGCGTTGGTCCGCCGCTGGCCCAGGCGGCCCGCCGAGGTCGAGTTGGAAACCAGCTGGTCGGTGCTGGAATTGAGGTAGTTGTAGCGGACCGTAAACTTGTTGCGCTCGTTCAGGTTGAAGTCAAGTTTGCCCATGAACCGCTTGGCGGGGGTCTCGTTGTTGTATCCCTCGAACGGCCCGGTCTCATAGTCGAAATTGGTCTTGAGGTAGGTGCTGAGTGCCGTCAGATCCGACGCCAGCACGCGGGTCGTGCTGCCCTCGACCGTCTGGCCGCCGGTATTGGCCTTCCAGGTGGTGCCCGGCTCGGCCAGGTTGTCGTTTTCGTAGCTGGCAAAGAAGAACAGCTTGTCCTTGATCAGCGGGCCACCGAGGTTGAACCCAAGATGGGTGTACTTGAATGTGCCAGGGTCATACGCCAGCGCGCCGGCGTTCTTGCCGACCAGGCCGTCGTTCCGGTAGCCGTAGTACAGGTTGCCGGTAAACTCGTTGGTGCCGCTCTTGGTGACGGTATTGATGCCGGCGCCGACAAAGTTGCCCTGCCGCACGTCGTAGGGGGCGATATTGATCTGAATCTGTTCGATCGCGTCCATGGCGATCGGGGCCACGGTCGTCCGGCCGCCCGGCTGGCCATCGCCCAAGCCGAAGGAGTTATTGAACGGTGCGCCGTCCACGGTGATGTTGTTCAAGCGGCCGTCGGCGCCGGCGAACGAGGTACCCCGGACCTGCGGCACCAACCGGGTAAAGTCGGTGATTCGGCCCGTGGTGGTGGGCAGGACCTGGATTTCGGCCTGCCGGATAGCCGTGGCGGCACCGGTCCGCTCCGAGCTGAAGACCGATTCACCTTCGGCAGTGACGACGACTTCCTGGAGCGCCACTGCCTGCTGCCGCATGGCGAAGGACATGTCGTTGAGTACGCCGAGGCTCAGGTAGATGTCGTCCTGGGTCATCGGCTGGAACCCGATCGCCACCACCGTGACGCGATACGGTCCACCCACGCGCATCCCTGGGATCGTCACCCGGCCATCGGCGCGGCTGGTGGCCACGTAGGTGGTACCAGAGGGCAGGTGCGTTGCAGTAACCCGGGCGCCAGCCAACGGCGCGCCAGCGTTGTCGCGAACCACACCGCCGATGGCAGAGGTGGTGATGCCCTGCGCGGTGGCGCTGGACGATGTGCCGACCGTAAGGCCAAGCGCCAGCGCCAGATAGCCGAGAATTCTCCCTGCTCGCCGCATTAGCGACTCTCCCATATGATGATGAGGTGGTAGTGACAAGCCACAAACTTAGCCCGCAGCCGGTCCGGGTCAAGCAGCCCCGGAACCTGTGACCGAGACTTTACCACACGTTTCACGACCGTTTCACATACCGGCCCCAGAGGAAGTAGACCGGCACTCCGGTCAGGATGATCCCGAAGGTCACTGCGTTGTCCTGCCAATTGGCGATCAGCGCATTGCCGACCATCATCAGCGCCCCGAGCAGGAACAGCGCCGGCACCGCCGGGTACCCCCAGGTCCGGTACGGCCGCACCAGCCCTGGCTGTTGGACCCGCAGGCGGAATACCGCTGCCACGGCGAGGGCGTAGAACGGCCAGGAGCCAAGGACAAACCGGTCGGCCAGTTCGGCAAACGAGTTCTGGAGGACATAGGCCACCCCGAGCGCGGCGGTGAGCCAGATCGCCACGGAGGGGGTCTGGAACCGTGGGGACACCCGTGCCAGCGCGGGGAAGATCAATTTCTGATCGGCCATGGCAAAGAAGATCCGCGGGCCGGTCATGATCGAGCCGTTGACCGAGCCGAAACAGGAGACCATGACCACCCCGGCAATGATCGCCACGCCGGCCGAGCCGAGCAGCGGGATCCGGGTGGCGGCATCGGCGGCAACCCGGGTGGACTGCGCCATCTCGGTCACCGGCATCAGGAACAGATAGGCGGCGTTGACCAGGAGGTAGATCGCGACGATCGAAGCGGTGCCGATGATCAGTCCGCGCGGCAGGTTCCGACCCGGATCCTTCACCTCACCACCGATGAACGAAAGATTGGACCAGCCATCGTAGGTCCACATCACCTTGATCAGCGCGGTCAGCATGATCGAGACGGTGACGGTGCTCCCGGGCGCCACCAGGGTCAGGTTGGCGGGATCGCCGGTGCCGCCGGTAAAGGCCAGGAGGGTCAGGCCCACCAGCGCGCCATACTTGAGCAGGGTGGTGAGGTTCATCAGCACCGCCGCATACCCGATGCCGAGGTAGTTGAGCCCGGCAATGAGGACAATCGCCGCCGCCGCCACGTACCGCTCCTCGGTCTGGCTCAGGCTGACGAACTGCCCGGAGTAGCTGGCAAAGACCGAGGCGATGCCACCCACGGCGGCAGCCCGGATGACCGCCAGTTCGGCCCAGCCGTACAGGAAGGCCCAGAACGGACCGAACGCTTCATGGATGTAGGCAAAGATCCCACCGGAACGCGGCAGGGCCGCTGCGAGCTCCGCAATGGTCAGCGCCCCGGCCAGAGTCACCAGCCCGCCGACCACCCAGAGGCCCAGCATGGCCAACGGGGAGCCGAGGATGGCCGCCAGCTCATTGGGAACCCGGAAGATGCCGCTGCCGATCGTGGTGCCGACCAGCACCCCCACGGCACTCCAGACGCCAAGGGTGCGGGGCAGGCGTTCAACCGGGGCGGTGGAGGCGGCGGGCTCGGTCATCGATGCTCCCGGGGATCGTTTCTTGAGGGGCAGGGCGAGGGCGGTTATTTTAAAGGATTGCGTAAAGTGCCACCGTCAGGGCGATCCGCCTAGGGGCACCACCTTGAGAGGACCCCACCACTGATGTCCGCTGCTTCCCAACCCGTCCCTGCCGCGCCGTCGTTGCTGGCCGACCTGATCACCCTGACCAAGCCGCGGATCATCTCGCTGCTGCTGGTCACCACGGTCGCGCCGATGTTCATCACCCCGGCGGGGCTGCCGAGCCTGGGCCTGATCGGGTGGGTCATGCTGGCCGGATACCTGATGGCCGGCGGGGCCAACGCCATCAACATGTGGTTCGATCGGGACATCGACCTGATCATGGCCCGCACCAGGAACCGACCGGTGCCGGCGGGCCGGATGCCGGCGGGTGCCGCGTTGCTGTTTGGTGTCGCCCTCGGCGCTGCGGCGTTTGCGCTATTCTGGAACTTCGTCAACCCGCTGTCGGCCTGGCTGGCGCTGTCGGGCCTGCTCTTCTACGTCTTCATCTACACCATTGGTCTCAAGCGCTGGAGCGCGCAGAACATCGTCATCGGCGGCGCGGCGGGGGCGTTCCCACCGCTGGTTGGCTGGGCCGCCATGACCGGGTCGCTCGACCTGGCAGCGCTCTACCTCTTTGCCATCATCTTCTACTGGACACCGCCGCACTTCTGGGCGCTGGCCCTGGTCAAGCAGGGCGATTATGCCAAGGCAGGGGTCCCGATGATGCCGCTGGTGCGGGGGGAGCATCACACCAAGCTGCAGATGCTGGCCTATACCCTGATGCTGATCTTCCTGACCACCCTGCCGACCCTCGCGGGGACCCAGGGACTGTTCTACCTGGGAGCCGCCGCCCTGCTGGGGGGCCGCCTGCTGTGGTATTGCCTGATCCTCCTGAAGGAGAGCGGCACGACCCCTACTGCCTGGAAGATGTACCGCTATTCGTTGGTCTACCTGGCGTTGCTGTTCGTGGCCATGGGGGTGGACCGGGCGGTTCCGTTCGGTCACCGGGCCCCGCCGCAGGAGGTGTTGCTGCTCGATCCCTCCCCCGAGGTCACGGCGCCGTCGGCCGAGCCCCACACCGAGCACTGACCACCAAACACTGACCAAGGCACACCTGCCGCCGCGATTACGGCAGCGGCGCGGCAGCCGCGACCTCGAACCCCGCCTGGCGCTCCATCCGCCGCTCCCCGATCGTCAGCACGGTCACCAGCCAATATCGGCCAGGCACAATCCCGGTCAGGTCCAGTTGGCCCGAGAGCAGCCCCAATTCAGCGGGGACGCGCACCGCAGCCGGCGGCGCCTCCCGGACCAGGACCCCATAGGCATCCCGGACCAGCGCGCCCAGCAGCCCCTGTCCACCGAACGGGGTGTATGCCTCGAGGAGATAGTGCAGGACCGGAGACTCCACCCCGATCCGGACGGTGCCAGGCGCGGTGATCAGCAGCGCCCCGCGGCGAAACTCCAACGCCCTCGGCATGGTGTCGGTGGGGTGCACCGCCCGGATCAGCGGTGCCAGGAGGAGATCCGAAATCCCGGGATTGGCGGTGTACCCCGAAACGGGGGCACTGGTAGCGCCAACCAGGAGCCCCGCCGAGTCACGGATGGCCACCTCGACGGCGTAGGAACCGGGGGCCACGGTAAACCGGAGGTGGTCCACCATGTCGCCTCTTGGGGCATCGGCTGGCCGCTGCCACGACTGCTCCCAGAGCGCTTCGCCGCCCGTCTCCGACACCCGCAGCGTCAAGGTTCCACCGGGCAGCCGCGGGGTCTGGATGAACGCGGCCACCTGGGTCTGGCCAGTCTCGGCGCGGTAGAACCGAACTACGCGAACCGCCACCGACCCCGAGTCTCCCGGAGCCGGAGCGGTCAGGACAAGAGCCGCGAGGACAGCAATCATGCTCTGGGGGACGTCCGATCGGCCTCAGAGCCCACGGCCGCACTCACGGCAGGATCAGGGTGCGCTGGATGACATCGGGGGTGACGCGGGGCCCGTCCGGCGCCCAGTAGACATTCACCTCACTGCGGACGCCGAACTCGCCGGGAAGGTAGATCCCGGGTTCCACAGAGAATCCGACGCCTTGAATCAGGGTGCGATCATCCCGGGTCTCATAGTCGTCCATGTGGGGCCCCGAACCATGCAGGTCGCGGTCGATCGAGTGACCGGTGCGATGCACGAACCATTCGCCAAAGCCGGCCGCTTCGATGACATCGCGCGCGGCGCGATCCACCTCGAAGCCGCGCAAGGCGGAGCCCGACAGCGCCGCAGTGCGGATCCGGTCCAGCGCCGCATCCCGGGCGTCGCGGACAGTGGTCCAGACCTCAAGCACCCGCGCCGGCACCTCGGGACCGGCAAAGCCCATCCAGGTCTGGTCGGCCTGTACCGCGCCCACGCCACGCCCGGCAAACAGATCGAGGAGCACCACCGAGTCCGGCTCAAGTGCCGAGCTCTGCTCCGCACTGGGCTCGTAGTGTGGATCGGCGGCGTTGGCGCCGAACGCCACCAGCGGCCCGTGGTCGATGACGAGCCCTTCGGCCTCGATCCGCCCAGCCACCCGCCGCAGCAGCTGCCACTCGGTCAGCCCGGTCCCCGCCTGCCGCACCGCCCACTGGACTTCCTCGTTGGCGATCCGGGCCAGGATCTCGGCGGCGGCCAGGTGATCGGCCAGCTCCTCCTCGCTCCAGCGCGAGGTGAAGGTGGTCACCAGCTCCGCACTGGGCACCACCGTCGCGCCCTGCTTCCTGACCAGCTCCACCACGCCGTACGGGACCCGGTCCAGATATGGCACCGCGTCATCAGGCGAGATCTCCATCGCCACCGTCTTGCCACCGATCACCTCGGCCAACGCGGCGTGGAGTTCTTCCCACCGGGCATAGGGCAGGATCCGCCCGGGAAACCCCCGCACCGGCTGCAGCTCGATCTTGTGGGCAATCGCCACCGGCTCACCGTCGCGGGGCAGGTAGACGAACAGCCGCCGGGAACCAAGCCCGCCGAGCTGCAGCAGGCGGGTCGCCACAGGATTGCAATGCTTGAAGTCGTAGAGGAGCCAGCCATCGGCGCCGCAGGCGTCAAGCCCCTGCGCCAGCGCGGTGCGATCGATCGTGGCGAGTGTCTTCATCAGTAGCCCTCCACCCGGGCAGCCGACCACCGACAGGTGGTATCGCCCCGCCCCTGGCATCCTTCGTGAACCATCGCCCCCTCGAACCCCGAGAGCACCCGCAGCAATTCGGCGAACGCCGCCCCATAGAAACGGCAGCCATGGCCGGCCGCCTCGGCGCGGGTGGCCAGCGATTCGCGCATTTCCACGCGCGCCACCTCCCCATGGGGACGCAGTGTGGCGTTGAGCAGGCGCCCCGCCACCTGAGACGCCGCAGTCATCCCGAGTTTGCGCCGCAATCCGGCCGGCGCGATGCGCAACAGGCCGCGACGCAGGGCAGGCACCCCGCGGGCGGCATAGCGGGCGGTGCGCCGGCCGGCGTCGGCGTAGACCAGCTCGGCATCGGCGCGGCGGCCCACCAGGCGGAACACCGCCACGACTTCGTCGTCACCAATCCGTTCCTCGCGCTCGGCGGCCCGGCGGTAGCGCGCAATCTGTGCCGCGACGGTGGTGCTCAAGCCCAGGCGCTTGGACACCAGTTCCTCGGCCAGCTCGTCGAGGCCATCCTCGACGGGCGTGTCCAAGTTGCGCATCGCCTCGAGCAGGCTGAGCGGAATGATTGCGGGGAAGCTGCCGGACCCTGTCACGGACGGGAACAATAGCGCGGCACTCGTGTCGAAACCAGCCTGTCTTGCGCGGCCCGTTGACCCCGGGAGACATTCCGAGTCCGGGTGCCCCCGCCGGGAACCGGGGGAAGGAGCACCACTGTGTCACTGGCGCGCGCGGTCAACAATCGGTCTGCCCTCGTGGCGGGGGCCTTCGTGCTCCTGGTCGGGGCAACGGCCTGCCAGGGCGCGCCGCGCGACCCGACCCGGTTCCTGCAACCCGGCGATGGCATCGGGCAGGTCGGCACTGGTGGCGGCCTCGGCGCGCTGGTCGGTACCTGGCAGGCGGTGATTGTCCTGGCGGTGGAGGCCGATGTCCAGCGCTGGACCACCACCTGGCGGTTCGATGCCGATCGCGGTTGCCGGTTCCGCCGCGAGGTGCTGTCGATTGCCGAGGGGGTGCCACGGCTGCTCGAGCGACCGTGCAGTTGGACGGTGAGCGGCAGCACGATCCGGATCACCTTTACCGACCCGGCGGAGCAGTATTCCCTGCCCTGGAGCTTTGCCTCCTTCGGGACCACCACCCTCCTGCTCGAGGGTCTCGCGTATCGAAGGCTGGCCGGATGACCGCATCGGTGGATGTCCTGATCGCCGGCGCCGGTCCGGCGGGCATCGCCGCGGGACTGGTCCTGGCCGAGGCCGGGCTGGCGGTCCGGGTGGTCGATCGGGCGCGGTTTCCCCGTCACAAGCCGTGCGCCGAGTACCTGAGCCCGGGAACCCTGGCCGAGTTGCAGCTACTGGGGTTGCTGGACGCCGTAGACCGGGCCGGCGGCGCACCGCTCCACGGGACCGCAGTGTACGGTCCGCGGGGAGCCCGGCTCCTCGGCAGCTTTGCCCTGGCCGGCCACCACCCCATCCGACCCACGGGGCTCTCCCTGTCGCGGTGGCGTCTGGATGCCGCCCTGGTTCGGGCGGCCCGTGAGCGCGGGGTGGAGATCCTCGAGGGCACCGCGGTCGAACAGTTGCTGTACCACCACGGTGCCGTGGCCGGCGCGGTGCTGCGGCGGGAAGGTGCCCGCACGAGTTGTCGGGCCCGATTGGTGATCGGTGCCGACGGCCTGCACTCCGTCATGGCCCGTACCCTGGGTGGCCGAGTCCATCGGGGACCCCGGCGGATGGCATTGGTGGCCCACATGGGGGGCATCTCGGGGCTGGGCGGCACGGCCCAGATGCACGTGGGCCACCACGAGTATGTTGGCATCAATCCGCTCGGCGATGACCTGGCCAACGTGGCGATAGTGGTCCCGGCCAACACCATCGGCGCGGACGGGGGGAGCCCCCCTACCCGGTTTACCCAGGCGCTGGAGCGCATCGGATCGGCCAAGGGTCTGCTCAGCCACGCCCGGCTGGCCGGCACGGTGCGCATCACCGGACCTTTCGCCTCGCGGGCGCGCCGTCTGGTGGCGGATGGCGCGATGCTGGCGGGGGATGCGGCGGAGTTCTATGATCCGTTTACCGGGGAGGGGATCGGAACGGCGCTGCATGGCGGGCGCCTCGCGGCCCTGACGGCGATCGAGGCCCTTGCTGCCGGACAACCGGCGACGGCCCGGCGTCTCCAACCGTATCTTGCAGCTCGGCGGCGCGCCTTCCTGGGCAAGTGGCTGGTGGAACGCCTGATCGGCTGGGCGGTGGAGGCACCAGCACTGTTCGATCGCGCCCTGGACCGCCTGGAGCGGGCCGGGCATTCACATACCCTGGTCGGGGTGACCGGCAACTTCGTGCCGCCTCGTGCCATCCTCAATCTGCGGGTTCTGTCCGCGTTGGTTCGATGACCATGACCGATGTCAGTGCAGTGCAGTTCCGTGAGCTCTGTGGACAGTTCGCCACCGGGGTATCGGTGGTCACGGCGATTGCTTCCAACGGATCACCTGCCGGGATGACCGCCAACAGCTTCACCTCGGTCTCCCTGAACCCACCGCTGATCTCGGTCAATATCGACCGTTCGGCCGACATGCACGCCGTCCTGACGGAGACCGACGCCTTTGTCGTCAACATCCTCCAGGAGGGACAGGAATCGGTGTCGCGCCGATTCGCCGAGCCCCGTGACCATCGCTTCGAGGGTCTTGCCTTCGTCCCCGACCACCGCGGCATCCCGGTCCTCGAAGGCACCTTGGCGATGCTGGCGTGCGCTGTCGAGGCCCGGGTCCCGGCAGGGGACCATACTATCGTGATCGGACGGGTCATCGGCGGGCAGGTCGGCAACGGCATCCCCCTCCTCTACCTGCGTGGCGAATACCTCGCATCGGGGTCGCCATGAGCCCGCTCGCGGGCTCGACCATCGGCGAGGAGCTGCTCGACGATCCCACCGCCGATCCCGCAGCAGTTCGATTGTCGCTGGCAAATCTCGCCAGGGCCAATGCCTTGTTTGGCGGGTGGTGGACAGTGCGAACCGGGCTGAAGCGACTCCTCAAGGATGCTGGCAACGGGACCCTGAGCCTGCTCGACGTGGGCACCGGCGCCGGCGACCTGGCCGGGCGGGCTCGTCGGTGGGCGGGGCGCCAGGGGAACGCGCTCAAACTATTTGGGGTGGACCAGCACTCCGCGGCGGCCCGGATGGCCACCCAAGTCGGGGTCCCCAGCTGGATCGGTTGCGGTTCGGTGCTGCCGCTGGCCGACCGCTCGGTGGACCTCGTGCTGCTGAGCCAGGTGGCACATCATCTGGCGCCGGCATCCCTCCAGCAACTGGTGCGCGAGATCACCCGGGTCTCCCGAATCGGGGTGGTGCTGGCCGACTTGCGTCCCTCCCGAATCGCCGGCGCAGCGTATCGGTTGACCGGCCCGCTGCTGCGATTCGACGACCATACCGTCACCGACGGCATCATCTCGCTCCGACGGGGATTCACGCCGGCACGGCTGGCGGCGGAACTCCAGGCGGCCGGGGTGACACCATGGATCCGCGCCGATTGGGGAGTCCGCATCGTCGCGGTGTGGCGCTCCGACGGGAGGCCAGCATGATGCGGACCGTCGACGAGGCGATCGTCGCCGCCGCCCCGGATGAAGTGTTCCGGCATGCTTCCGACGTGGAGCGCTGGCCCGGGATCCTGCCCCACTATCGCTGGGTACGGATGCTGGAAGGCACCCCGACCCACGGCGTGGTGGAGATGGCGGCCTACCGACCGTTCGGTCCGCTCCGTTGGCCGACCTGGTGGGTATCCGAGATGACGACCGACCGCGAACAGCGCGAGGTGCGGTACCATCATATTCGCGGCGTCACCACCGGGATGACGGTGCTCTGGCGGGTGACACCACATGCCAGGGGAGCGCACATCCTGCTGACCCACGATTGGGCCGGGCCGCCCTGGCCACTGATACGCCGGCCGGCGGCAGAGTGGGTCATCGGTCCGATCTTTGTCCACGGCATTGCCACGCGCACCATTGCCGGTGTGGCCCGGGCTTCGGGGGCCATGCGTGGGTAGCCCGCGTCGAGTCGTCATCACCGGTCTGGGCCTGGTGACTCCGATCGGGACCGGGGTCGAGTCGTTCTGGACTGGGCTCAAGGCGACACGATCCGTGGTCACTACGCTTTCGCGATTCGACCCGACCCCGTTCCGCAGCCACCTGGCCGGAGAGGTGCGGGACTTTGACCCGACCGCCTGGATAGAGCCGCGGCGCGCCAAGCGGCTCGATCGCTGCTCGCAGCTCTCGCTCGCCGCGGCTCGGCTGGCTCTGGACGATGCGGGAGTGGATCTGGCGCGCGAAGACCGGGACACCGTCGGCGCCATGATGGGGACGGCCCTGGGCGGTGTGGCCAAGGCTGAGGAGCAGCACGGCCTCTACGTGACAGGCGGGGTGCGGGCGGTGGACCCGGGGCTGGCGCTGACCGTGTTTGCCGGGGCCTCGAGCTGCAACCTGGCCATTGAGCTGGGGATTTCCGGACCGAACATTACCAACGGAATGAGTTGTGCCTCCGGAGCGATCGCGATCGGCGAGGCGTTCCGTGCGGTTCGCCGCGGGGAGGCGGAGGTGATGCTGGCTGGTGGTGCCGAGGCGCCGCTGGCCCCGCTCTGTTTCGGGGCGTTTGCCATCATCCGGGCGATGTCCACCCGCAACGATGATCCCGCGACAGCCAGCCGTCCCTTCGATGCCGGCCGCGATGGCTTCGTCATGGCCGAGGGTGCGGCGGTGCTGGTGCTCGAGGAACGGGAGCGCGCGTTGGCGCGTGGCGCGGTGCCCTACGCGGAAGTGCTCGGCTATGGCCTGACCAACGACGCCCACCACATGACGGCGCCGCGACCGGATGGTCGGCAGGCGGTGCGCGCCATGCGGATCGCGCTTGCCGAGGCGGGGTTGGTTCCGGAGCAGATCGGGTATCTCAACGCCCACGGCTCCTCCACCCCGCTCAACGATCCCACCGAAAGCGGCGCAATCCGGCAGGTGTTCGGCGCGGCGGCCGACCGCCTGCCGATCAGTGGCACCAAGGGGTACTTCGGACATGCGCTGGGAGCGAGTGGCGCCATCGAGGCGGCCATCTGCGCCCTGGCGGCGCGACGTGGCTGGCTGCCCCCTACGGTCAATCTGGTGGAGCAGGGGGAGGGCTGTGACCTGCCCTACCTGACCGGCGCCGGCCTGGACACAACCCCGGAGTACCTGATGAGCAACTCGTTCGGGTTCGGGGGGATCAATGCGGTGCTGGCGTTTGGAAGTGAGAAGCGAGAAGGGCGGAGCGAGAAGTTGTAGTCGCAGGTCTGGCAGTGAGGACGGCGATAGCCATTCCACTCCTCCCCATCCCTTCCCCGCCTGACCATCCAATGCCACATTGGTTCCTGGCGCAGCACTTCGCCGCGCCGTGCCATGGTCACGCGTCTCCCTTCCCACTTCTCCCTTCTCGCTTCCCGGGGCCCCCGCATGCGCGCTTACCTGACCGAGGCCATCGGCACATTCTTCCTGGTCTTTACCGTATGTCTGACCGTCGGACAGGGTGTGCCGATGGCCCCGCTGGCCATCGGCTGTTCGCTGATGATCATGGTGTACATGGGCGGCCACATTTCCGGGGGTCACTACAACCCGGCGGTGTCGCTTGCCGCCATGATGCGTGGCGCCCTGCCCGGCCCCCAGCTGGTGCCGTACTGGGTGAGCCAGCTCGTCGGCGCCGTGGCCGCCGCCTGGATGTCCCAGTTCATTCTCGGGGCTGGCTTCACCCCTGCCCCGGGAGCCGGGGTCACGACGCTGCCGGCCCTGCTGGTGGAGTTCCTGTTCACCTTCGCGCTCTGCCTGGTGGTTCTGAATGTTGCCACCGCGAAGAAGACGGAGGGAAATTCCCATTACGGGCTGGCCATCGGCTTTACCATCGTGGTGGCAGCGTTTGCCGGCGGTGGCCTGTCCGGCGGGGCCTTCAATCCTGCCGTCGGGACAGGACCGACCCTGATCAACGCCCTGCTGGGTGGAGGCGGTTGGGGCAATCTGTGGCTCTACTGGGTGGGGCCGCTGGCGGGGGGGGCGGTGGCGTCAGTGGTGTTCAAGCTGCAGGAGGGGTCGGCGGCGTAGCGGCGCACCCGGGTGCACCCGGGTGCACCCCTGTTGAACCCCGGATCCAATGGGACCAGCGGGCGCACACCGTGCGCCCCTATTTGCTGTCCCGCAGCGCCTTCCGGGCCCGCGCCAGCAGGCTCAGCGCATACCCGAACACGATCACCGCGGTCACCACGTAGGCCGCGATCATGTATCCCTCGTTGGCCGGCGGGCTACCCTGCATGGCGCGCCTCCTCGGCGTCGGCCAGCAGGGCCATGCCGTAGCGGGTGATGGTGAATCCCAGCGAGAGCACCGTGAAGACCAGGAACGACGTCAGCAGCGTCCGCAGCATTTCCGGCGGAAGTGACGGCGAGCTGGGCTTGAGCACCACCGGCAGCGGGTGGATGCCGGGGAACAGGTAGACGGTCAGGTGCACGAACGGCACCAGCAGCATCCCCATGATCCCGACCACCGCGCTGAAGCGGGCGCGCTCCGCCGGATCCTGGAGGGCACTCCGGAGCGTCCGGTAGCCAATGAAGAGGAAAAAGAGGAACAACGTGAACGTCAGCCGCGGTTCCCACTGCCACCAGACGCCCCAGATCGGTTTGCCCCAGATCGGCCCGGTGGTCAGCATCACGCAACTGAACATCAGCCCGACCTCGGCTGAGGCGGCGGCGAACCGGTCCAGTCGCTCATCCTTGAGCCAGAGGAACAGGATGCTGACGATCCCGACGATACTGAAGGCGAGGAGCGCGGACCATGCCGCAGGGACGTGCACGTAGAAGATCTTCTGCGCGGCGCCCTGAAACCGCTCAATCGGCGTGAACTGCAGCGCCATCACGTAGACCGCCACCAGCCCCAGCAGCGCCACCGCGGAGATGGTCATGCCACGTCGGGTGGTGGCTCGGGCCGATTCGAGTGATCCCATCATTCATCCAGGATTGCGGGAAAGAGCAGGATACAGAGGGTCAGGAATGCCACATCGTACAATGCCAGCAACCTAAGCCAACCCCAGATTTCGCTCAACGGCCGGTGCCCCAGGAGCCGCACCGTGGCCTGGACCGCCCCGATAATCGGCGGCACCAGAAACGGCAGCAGCAGAATCGGCAGCATGAGCTCCGCATACCGGGTGCGCACGACCATGGCGCTGAACACCGTCCCCACGGCCACGAAGCCAATGGTCGCCAGCAGGGTGACCAGCAGCAGCATGGGGAGGGAGCCGCCCAGATCCACGTTGAAGAACAGCACAAAGAGGGGGAAGGTGACCGCCTCCACCACCAGCACGAAGACCAGGTTGGCCAGGTACTTCCCCACAAAAATGGCCCCGCGCCCGACCGGCGCCAGGAGCATGCCGTCCAGCGCCCGGTTCTCCCGCTCCAGCATGAAGGCCCGATTGAGCGCCACCACCGCCGCAAAGGTGAAGGTCACCCAGAGCACACTCGGGGCGATGACCACCGTCGACACGCTGGCCGGATCGCGGGCAAAGTTGAACACCACCAGGACCAGGGCGGCAAAGACCACCGCCGAGAGAAGGGCGGTGCGGGTGCGCCACTCCACCCGCAGGTCCTTGGCCGCGATCAGCAGCGCCACCCGGATCGATTCAGGCACGCACGGCCTCGGTAAACCGCGGTTGGAACGCCTCGAGCGAGGCGGGCCGCTCCTCCTGGATGGCCCAGCCACCCCGGACCATCACTGCCACGTGGCTGGCAAGGTCCCATGCCTCCACCGGGTTATGGGTCACCACCACAATCGTGGCACCGGCGACTCGCTGCGCCGCCAGGACGCCCCGAACCTGGTCGGCCGACGCCGTGTCGAGTCCGGTAAAGGGCTCGTCGAGCAGGATGATCGAGGGCGTGTGCAGCAGCGCCCGTGCAATCGCGACGCGCTGCACCATGCCGCGCGACAGGCTGCGTACCGGGTCGTTGGCGCGCTCGGTGAGCCCGACCTGCTCAAGCGCTGCCCGCGCCACACCCGCGGGATCGGCGAGGCCGTAGAGCCCTGCCGTGAAGCGCAGGTTCTCCGTGGCAGTCAGGTCATCGTAGAGAAGGGTTTGATGGGAAATCAGGCCGATCGACCGCCGCAGGTCGGGATTGCCGAGCAACAGCGAGCCATCGACATGCACCGCCCCGGACGTGGGACGCACCAGCCCGGCAAGCATCCTGAGCAAAGTGGTCTTGCCCGCTCCGTTGGGCCCGAGCACCAGCAGCAACTCACCCCGGTCGAGGGTCAGGCTGACTCCCCGCACGGCGCGAGCGGCGCCGAATCGGCGCTCAAGACCATGTGCGGCCAGGCGTGGCGCCGAATCGAGAGGCACGGCGCAATATAAGCTGGCCCGGTCAGCTCAGGAGGGCGTGTCCTGGATCAGGAAGAGATCATCAAGCTTGGTGAGGACCAGCAGGAAGCGCACTTCATCGGAGACCCCGCGCAGCACCACCTGGAGGCGACGTTCCTCGGCGCGATGCTGGATCAGCATCAAGGTGCCCAGACCCGCAGAGTCCACGTGCCGGGTGAGCGCCATGTTGAGAATCAGCTGCCCATTGCCCTCAGGGAGTTGATCGAGCAGCGCCACCGCCACGCGCCGGAACTCGACCCGTGAGTCGAGCCCCAGTTCGGCCGGGACCGCAAGTAGCCGCGTAACTGCGTGTGTGGCGGGCATCCCACCTTCCTCCCCACCCGACGAGCCTGCCGAGCCGCGCTCACCTTCGGGTGCTGAGCCATCTCGCCCGGGCGGAATTGCCCGGTGTTGCGAGACCTCTGGCTGTGCGGCCCCGGGTCACCCCGGGTGTGCTCTTGTCGGGCGAAGTCAATTGTAACGGGCCGGATTGTGGCGCCGGTCCCACGGATCAGGGGTGCAGGTTTTGGGCCATGTGGGTGGGTGCCGGGTTTCGGGTGCCGGGTGTCGGCGGGTTCCCCGAGCCGCCGATACGGCAGCTCTGCAGCGGTCCCGGTCAACCATGGCCAGCAATCGTGGTGGCTCGCCCCTTGACCCGACTCTCCAGCGGGGCCAAGGTTGGACTCCGCAGCCGCTGGCACCCGACACCCGAAACCCGGCACCCGTCCATGAGCGATCAACTCTCCACCCTCCTCTCCGAGCAGCGCCGGTTTCCGCCGTCGGGGCAGTTTGCCGCCCAGGCCAACGCCCAACCGGAGCTGGCGGCTGCCGCGGCCGACGACCGCCTGGCATTCTGGGAGGCCGAGGCCCGCCAGCTGGAGTGGATGACGCCGTGGTCGCGGGTGCTCGACTGGCAGCCACCGCACGCCAAGTGGTTCGTGGACGGCAAGCTGAACGTCAGCGCCAACTGCCTCGACCGGCACCTGACCGGAGCCCGGCGCAACAAGGCGGCCATCGTCTGGGAGGGTGAGCCTGGGGATCGGCGGGTGTTGACCTACTGGGACCTGGCCCGTGAGGTCCAGCGAGCCGCCAATGCGTTGAAGGCGCTGGGGATCCGCAAGGGCGACCGGGTGGCGATCTACCTGCCGATGATTCCTGAGGCTGCGATCGCCATGCTGGCCTGCACCCGGATCGGTGCGGTGCACTCGGTCGTCTTCGGTGGGTTCTCCGCCGAATCGCTCCGCGACCGGATCAACGATGCCCAGGCTCGGCTGCTGATCACCGCCGACGGCGGATACCGCCGGGGCACAATCCTGCCGCTGAAGCGGATCGCCGACGAGGCGGTGGCCGAGTGCCCGAGCATCGAGAACGTGATGGTGGTCCGCCGTCGGGTCGGTGGCGAGGGAGACGAATCCCACACCCGGATGCACGATGGCAGGGATCACTGGTGGCACCGCCTGATGGAGACTGCTGCCGCGAAATGCGACCCCGAACCGATGGACAGCGAGGACCTGTTGTTCATCCTCTACACCTCGGGCACGACCGGAAAGCCCAAGGGAATCGTCCACACCACCGGTGGCTACCTGACCCAGGTCACCACCACCACCAGGTACGTCTTTGACATGAAAGAGGAAGACGTCTTCTGGTGCACCGCCGACATCGGCTGGGTGACCGGACACTCCTACGTCGTGTACGGCCCACTGGCCAATGGTGCGACAGTCCTGATGTACGAGGGCGCACCGGATTGGCCCGAGCGCGACCGGTTCTGGGAAATCGTTGCACGGTATGGCGTCACCATCTTCTACACTGCCCCGACCGCGATCCGGGCGTTCATGAAGTGGGGGGCACAGCACGCCGACCGCCACGACCTCTCCACCTTGAGGCTGCTCGGCACCGTCGGGGAGCCGATCAATCCCGAGGCCTGGATCTGGTACCACAAGCACATCGGGGCCAGCCGTTGCCCGATCGTTGACACCTGGTGGCAGACCGAAACCGGTGGCATCATGATCACGCCGCTGCCGGGCATCACCACCACCAAGCCGGGCAGCGCCACCACGCCGTTTCCCGGTATCTCGGCGGAACTGGTGGACGCCAAGGGCCAGCCGATGAGCCACGGCGGCGGGTTCCTGACGCTCACCGAGCCGTGGCCAGGCATGCTCCGGACCATTTACGGCGATGACCAGCGCTACCAGGACACCTACTGGAGCCGTTTCCCAGGGCGCTACTTTGCCGGCGATGGCGCCAAGCTGGATGACGATGGCTACTGGTGGGTGCTGGGGCGGGTGGACGACGTGATGAACGTGGCCGGGCACCGGATCGGCTCAATGGAGATCGAGAGCGCCCTGGTAGACCACCCTGCGGTGGCGGAGGCGGCGGTGGTCGGCAAACACCACGACCTCAAGGGCCAGGCGGTGGCGGCATTCGTCACCCTGCGCGAGGGCACCCCAGCTACCGCTGAACTGCGGGATGATCTCAAGGAGCACGTGGCGCGGAAGATCGGGGCCATTGCTCGGCCGGACGACATTTTCTTTTCCGCCGACCTGCCCAAGACCCGCAGCGGCAAGATCATGCGCCGACTGCTCAAGGACATTGCCGAGGGCCGGGCGCTGGGCGACACCACCACCCTGGCCGATCCAGCAGTGGTGGCGAGGCTCAAGGAGCAGTACGAGGGCGAGGAGGGGTGACTGCCGGGGAATTGTACTGTTCCAGTGCGGGGATGGCTCCCAGCATGGTGAGCGGGAACTGTACAGCGCCGTTGCGGGGGTAGTTCCCATTATGGTGAGCGGGAAAAGCATGTACGGCCGTTGCCTCTTACCTCGTTTGGAGCTGGCCTTCAGTTGGGATACTGTTGTTCCCTCTCACCACGCCCGGAGCCGTCCCTCAAGCTGAACCGAACAGTTCCCGCCCACCGTGCTCAGAGAGGTCCTGAACGCGGGCTGTGCAGTTCCCGCTCACCATCCTCGGAGCCGACCCTCAAGCGGAGGCGTACAGTTCCCGCCTACCACACTGGGAACGGTCCCTTGGACGGGGCTGGACAGTTCCCGCGTCAGAACTGAATTTGCGCCCCCAGCTCCACCACCCGGTTGGGCGGCAGGCCGAAAAAGGTCGTGGCGGAGCGCGCATTGTTGGTCATGAGCACGAAGAGTTTCTTGCGCCAGTAGGGCATCCGCCGGCTGAGCAGGTCCGAAGCGCTGCCGGTGCGCGGTCGGCCCTTCATGGCGATGAGCGTTTCCCGGCCCAGGTAGAAACTGGTTTCCATCATCGACTGGGTCCGGCCATGGGCCCGCATCTGCGCCAGGAGTTCCGGCACATCCGGTGACTCCATGAACCCGTAGTGCCCCACCACCAGCCAGAAGCCCGCACCCAGCTCCTTGATCTCCAGCCGCTCCTCCTCGGGAACCTGGGGTACTTCCCGGGTGACGATGGAGAGCAGCGTCACCCGCTCATGGAGGACCTTGTTGTGCTTCAGGTGGTGCAGCAGCACGGGAGGCACGCCGGTCGGGTCGGAGGTCATGAAGATGGCGGCTCCCGGCACCCGGACCGGCTTGCGGCGAACCACATCGGCCATGAAGAGCTCGAGTGGCAGCGCGTTCTCCTGGAGCCGGGCGGCCAGGATCCGGCGCCCCCGCTTCCAGGTGCTCATCAGGGTAAAGACGCCGGCCGCCACCACCAGCGGCACCCAGCCCCCGTGCGGCACCTTGGTCAGGTTGGCACCAAAGAACGCCAGCTCAACCAGCAGCAGCGGCACCACCACCAGCAGCACCTGCCACCACCGCCACTGCCACCGTTCCCGGGCCACCGCGGCAAAGAGCAGGGTGGTGGTCATCATCGTGCCGGTGATCGCCACGCCATAGGTGTTGGCCAGGCTGCCGGCATCCCGGAACGTCAGCACCAGGGCCACGCAGGCCACCATCAGCGCCCAGTTGACCTCGGGGATGTAGATCTGGCCCTTCTGCTTGGACGAGGTATGGATGATGGTCACCCGGGGCGAGTACCCGAGCTGCACCGCCTGCTGTGTCAGCGAAAAGGATCCCGAGATCAGCGCCTGTGAGGCCGTGATGGCCGCCGCAGTGGCGATCGCGATCATCGGGTAGAGCCCCCAGCTCGGCACCAGCCGGTAGAACGGGTTGGCAACGGCCGAAGGGTCCGTGAGGAGGAGTGCACCCTGCCCGAAATAGTTGAGGACCAGCGCGGGCATCACCAGCCCAAACCACGCCAGCCGGATCGGCCGCTTGCCGAAGTGCCCCATGTCGGCGTAGAGCGCTTCACCGCCGGTCACCACCAGCACCACGGCAGCCAGGACCGTCACTCCCGCGAGCCCGTGGCGCAGGAAGAAGTCCATGGCATACCACGGATTCATGGCGCGGAGCACCGCCGGCTCCCGGCTGATCCCGGCCACCCCCAGTACCGCGATGCAGATAAACCAGACCAGGGTGACCGGGCCAAAAATAGCGCCGATTCCCGCGGTTCCCCGGCGCTGGACCAGGAACAGCACCACGATAATGGCCAGGCTGATCCACATGACCAGTGGCTGCAGCGCCGGGGCCGCCACCGCCAGACCGTCCATGGCGCCGAGCACCGAGATGGCCGGGGTGATGATGCCATCGCCGTAGAGGAGCGCGGAACCGAGGAGGCCGGCACTGATCAGCAGCCAGCGACGCCGGGTCCGGACTTCGTTGGGGCGGAGCAGTGCCAGCAGGGCGAGGATGCCGCCCTCACCGCGATTGTCGGCCCGGACCATCACCACCAGGTACTTGAACGCCACCAGGACGGTCAACGACCAGAAGATCAGCGACAGGACGCCGTAGATATTTGCCGCCGTCAGCGGCACCCCGTGGTTCGGGGCAAAGCATTCCTTGAGGGCGTAGAGGGGGCTGGTGCCGATGTCGCCGTAGACGACGCCGAGCGCCGCGAAGGAGAGCGCGGCAAGCTGCTTCCCGGTGGGGGCTGCCGCGCCGGGGGCGCTCAACCCATCGCCCCCCGGAGCCGGCGCAGATCGAGCAGGCTGAGGCCGAACACCACCAGGATGATCACCGCCGACGCCACGCACCAGCGGCAGACCGCGCCGATCACGAAGAACTCGAGATACTTGAGGTAGAGCGTAAACCCGACCGCCCCGCCGCTCAGCCCGGCCAGGAGCACCGATGGCCCCAGGGCGTCGGCTTGCGCGGGAGCCGTCCCAACCAGCGCCACCAGGAGCAGCACCGCGTAGCCGATCACCCCGATCAGGGCCACTTCGACTCCAAGGAACACGCTCTCAGGACTGGTCTGGACCGTTTCGCATCCGCCGGTTCCGCACATCATCGTGCCGATGATGCCGATCTTGTACAGCCACAGGTAGAGCGAGATGAACAACCCCGCCAGGCAGAGCAGGGCGATCATCATCCGGCGGGTCACGGGGTGGCCGCTGCCGCGGCCAGGGAATCCACAATCTGCCGGATCTGTTCCGAGTTCAGCCCGTCGGTGTACAGCCGACCGTTGATCAGGAAGGTCGGCGTCCCCGACACCCCCAGGCGCGCCCCCTCCTCCAGGCTGGCCTGGATCCGGCCGGCATACCGCGCCGATCGCATGCAGTCGTCGTACCGGGCCGCGTCGAGCCCGATGGCCTCGGCATAGCCCCGGAACACCCCGTTCGCCCCGCCGCGGTTCCAGGCGGCGAAGCCGGTGTTGATCTGCTCAAACTGGGCTTCGAATTTCCCCTGCTCGTCGGCACAGGCGGCGCTGTGCGCGGCCAGGCGGGCGAACGGGTGGATCTGGTCCAGGGGGAAGTCGCGGTAGCGCCACCGCAGCTTGCCGGTATCGATCAGGCGCGCCTTCACGTCCGGAAATTGGATCGTGGCAAACGACTGGCAGGCCGGGCACTGGTAATCGGCGTACTCGGTGACTTCCACCGGCGCGTCCGGGCTGCCAATCAGGTAGCCGCGGAAGCCTGCGGTATCCGCCGCGAGCACCGTCACATCGACCGGGATGCTCACCGCGCGGCGCGACATCGCCAGGTAGGCCAGGCCGCCGGCACCGAGCACGGCGATGCCGCCGAGCAGCAGATAGAAACGGTTCAATCCGGGCTGCTGCTGTTTCGCCATGGTTCATCATCCTCGGAATCGGAGGGAAGGAAATCCGGCGGCGAGGCCGCCTCGTCCACGATGCGCCGACTGTCGGCGATCTCAGGGGTATCGTAGGTACTGCGCACTTCCCAGGCAAAAAGTTCGGACCGGGCTTCACCGAGGAGGCGCATCAACTCCGGGGCGTGATCCTGCAGCCGCCCGGTCCGTTGGGACTCGTGGATCAGGTCGGCCAGCCGACGCAACAGCGCCTGCAGCTCGCGGGCCCGGCCATCACCATACGTCTCTTCAGTCACGGCCGCCAATGCCTCCGCCCGCCCGGGCTCTCCCCGGATTGGCCGGGGCCCGGAGCAAATGTAATGGAACCAGCGGGGTCCGGCAGCGGTTCTGGGTTGGCCGCAGGCCGGGAACCTGCTATCTTTGGACGATAATCGCATCTGGTGTGTGTAAAACCATGGAAGGAAGTGCATGTCGAATAACCGGACCCGGAAGCCCAGCGGTCGCGCCCCGATGGGGCCCTCCGCGCAGGAGCAGGCCCGCGATGAACTGTTCAGCCACATCCTTCGCTGCGGTGTCCTCGAAGCTGACGAGGTACACCAGAAGGATTGGATGGACGACACGATGCAGTACCTGTCAGATCGCTACACCGACCTGAGCCCGGAGCAGCTGGCCGAGGTGCGGGTGCTGGGTGAGCGCTACTGCCAGCCAGTCGTGACGCGGACGCCACAGGTCGAAACGGTCGTCGCAGAAACCGCCTGATCGCTCCCGCTTCCCTGGTCATCAGAGCCACCCTGCAGTTGCCGGGTGGCTCGTTTCGTTTCGGGACCGACTCACCTTCGCATCGATCGCCACCGCCACCCTGCTGCCACCCGGATCCCACCCCCCAGCCCCACCTCCACGACCCACCCGTGTCGCGTCCCCGGGCGGGCCTCCAACCCCAGCACCACGAGCATCTGCTCCCCCCGGGCGCGCCCTCTCAAAACGGCGATCCCGCCGCCGCCGTAGAGCGAGGCCCCCCGGATGGCGGATGGGTTGAGGAGAAAATGGCCGGTCACTTCACCCCGCAGTGCACCGCGCCCGCCCGCCGTCCCTGCCGCCACGACCCCGCCAAGGCGCGTTCGAGGCGCCACCCTCCACCCGATGGAGCCGCCCGCCAGCCATTGGCCTGGCGTCGATGCCACCATCAGCAGCACCGGGCCGGTCTCGCGACCGACCCGGCCCTGGGCATCGAGCGGCAGCGGCGCGAACAGCACCACGGCCACGGCCGCCGTACGACTAGCCGAGCACCAGATCGTAGCTGACCGGAATGTCGGGGTTGAGGGAATTGATGGCGGAGCAGTAGGTCTGGATCGACAGGTCCATGGCACGGCGGGCCTTGGTCTCATCGAGCCCTTTCCCCTTCAGGTGCACCGTGAAATGGAGGGTGGTCCATCGCCGGGGGTGATCCGGGGCCCGTTCCCCGCGGACCTCCATCGAGAATGCTTCCAGTTCCACCTGCATCTTGGGCATCAGGCTCACCACATCGGCACCAGCGCAGCTGACCAGCGCCAGCAGCAGGGTGACCATCGGTCCCGGGGCCTCCTTGGCGTCGGCGTCGATGAGGGTTACGGGGCCGCCCGGCAGCCCGCCTTCGAACCGCATCCCGCCCACCCAGTTCATGACAGCGTTGGGGGCCTTCACCTCAGTCATTCAGAGCTCCTTGCTGGCCACGGAGGCCACGCGGGTATAGTCCCAGATCGCGTACAAGGCCACGGCCCCGGTGGCCCAGGCCAGCGGCTTGAGCAACGGAGACTCTGCCAGGAACGCCAGGAGAGTCAGCAGCTGGGCCACGGTCACCGCCTTGCCACCCGCCCGGGCGGGAATCGCGGTCGGGGTACCCCGCAGCGACACGGTGACAAACGCGGCGGTGGCCACCAGGTCGCGTGCCAGGACCGCCACGATTTCGTACCAGGCCAGCTGGCCGCTCAGGAGCACCACCGCAAAGGCGCTGGCCATGAAGAGCTTGTCGGCCACCGGATCAAGAAATGATCCGAGCCGGGAGCTGCCGAAGCGGCGCGCGATCAGCCCATCAAAGAGGTCGGTCGCCGCCGCCACCGCCAGAATGGCAAGGCGCCAGCCGGCATGGGACACCAGGAAAAACGCCACGGCCAGGGGAACCCGCGACGCGGTCAACACGTCGGCGGCGGTCCAGCGCCTCCAGATGGAGCGATGCGTGGGCGCGGACTCAGCCCCGGCGGGTTCCCTCATGCAGTTCGAAAACTAGCACCACTCACTCCGGTGACGGATGCCCGCGGACCACTCCCTCCACCCGACGGGCGGAATCCAGGCCGATCCGCAGCACCTCATGCACCTCCGCCTGGGTGACCCGGAGATACGGGCCCGCCGGGTCCTCGAGGGTGGCCAGATCGTCGCCTGCCATCCACGCGTCCAGCAGTTCCGCCGCCAGGTCGGCCCCGGTTTGGCGCGCCACCTGTGCCTGCCCAGCCAGGTAGGCCACGGCGCGCGAGAACTCGTCCGGCGTGACTCCTTCAGTCCGGAAGCTTTCCAGCTCCAATTGCATCTGCTCCCGCGCTTCCGCTTCCCGTTCAGGCGACGTGGCGATGTAGGTGAGCAGGGCACCCGCTCCAAGGCGCTGCCACGAACTGGCCACCACGGTGTAGGCCAGGGAGCGTCGATCACGCAGTGCTTCGAACAACCGCCCGCCGAGCCCTCCCGCAGCCGCTGCCCACACCTCGGCGGCATGGCGGGTGCCCTCCAGACGGGACGGGCCCGGAAAGACGGTCGCGATCGCGGTCTGTTTCCGGACCCGGTCGACGAGGCGCAGCGGTTCAGCGGGAGGATTCCCCACCGAGGAGAGCGGCCAGGGGGCCACGGGAGCTGCCGCCGCCAGTCCCTCAAACCGCTCTGCGAGCTCCAGCGCGGTGCCCTCTGGCTCGATGTCACCGACGACAATCAGGGCGCCGGCATCACCCTTCAACTCGTGCTCCAGCCAGGTCCGGAGGCTGGCCGGATCGAGTCCCGCCAGCGCCGCCGGAGTTCCACCCGCCGGCACGCCGTACCCCTGATCCCCGAAGGCGGCTCCCATCGCCAGCTGAAACGGATACCGCATCATGTCGTCGGCCACCTGGTGGGCCTCGTGGACCAGCGTCTCGCGCTCCACCGCAACCGTCGCCTCGGCAAAGGCAGGCTGCCAGAGGACCTGGGCCAGGAGGTCCACCGCACGGTGCAGGTGATCGACCAGGACCGTGGTCCCGAATCCAAAGGCTTCGGCGCTGGCCGACCCCGACACCGCCCCGCCGAGCTGCTCGAAGGCGCTGGCCAGGGCCGCTGCATCGAGGCCGCCGGCGCCACGCACCGCACTGCGAACTGCCAGCAACCCGATGCCGGCAACGCCGGCCCCTTCCGGGGCGGATCGACGCCGATGCAGGCGGATGTTCGCCAACGGCGCGCCAGCCTTGCGACGGACCAGGATCTCGAGTCCGGGCAGCGAGACGCGACAGGTCTCCGCCGACCGGGTCACCAGATGACGAGCAGGCTTGGCGCGGGGAGCAAACGCTGCTCGCAGGTGCTCGGGGCTCAGGTCCTCGCCGACACCGTCCGGGAGATACGCCACGGCGGACACCCCGTCCCCGCCGAGCCAACATCGAACGGCCGACCGCACCTGGCCGGCATCGACCGACATGAACTCCGCATAGGTGCGGTCGAGCCACAGGTAACCATCGGTCGCCTCCGCCAGGGCGAGTCCCGCCGCGCGCGAATCGACCGACTCCAGCCACCTGGCCCATCGAGCCTTGAGCATGGTGCGGGCCCGCTCAAGGTCCTCGGATGATGGGCCGCGCTCGGCCAGACGGCCCAGGGTCGCAGCCACCCGCTCCAGCGCCTCGGGGATGCGAACCGGGTCCAGCTCGGCGCTGACCGAGAAGACCCCGACCTCGGAGGTGGCCATCAACCCGGCCCCAATGGAATTGACAATCCCGGCCTGCCGAAGGTCCCGCTGGAGCCAGGAGGCCCGGCCATTGGAAAGGATCGCCGCGGCCACCTCGAGGGCGGGGCGATCGGCCTCGAGCACCGAGACGGCGCGCCATCCCAGCACCAGGCTGGCCTGGGAGACGTCGCCGCGCAGGGTCCGGGTCCGAACCTCCCGGCGCCATGCCTCCTCGACCGGGGGATCCAGAATCGGTTCGGTCGCCGGCCAGTCGGCATAGTGATCGCGGACCAGCTGCAGCACCGCCGCTTCGTCCACTCCACCGACCACTGAGACGATGGTCCGGGAGGGGACATACCGCCGGGCGTAGTAGCCAGTCACGTCCTCACGGGTGAACTCGGCCAACCGGCTCTCTTCGCCGATCCGCCAACGCCGGATGCGATGCTGGTCAAAGAGCAGCGCATGCATCGTCTCATGTGCCACGGCACCTGGGGAGTCCCGCTTGCGACGGGCTTCCTCGATGATGACCTGGAGTTCCCGGCGCAACTCGTCGGGGTCGATGGCGGCGTGGCGGAGGGCGTCGGACTGGATATCGAGCGCGGCGGCCAGGGAGGTGGCGGGGAGCACGGTGTAGTAGGAGGTGTAGTCGTATCCGGTGCCGGCGTTCAGATACCCGCCCGCCGCCTTGGTTTCCTTGGCGATATCGCCCGGACCCCGGCGCGCCGTGCCCTTGAAGAACATGTGTTCGAGCACGTGGGAGATGCCGGCCCAATGATCGGGCTCATCAAAGAAGCCGGCCCGGACATGCGTCACCACGGCCACCGCCGGGGAATCGGGATCCGACTGCACCAGGACCGTCAAGCCATTGGGCAACACTTCGCGGCGCACGGTGGAGGTCCAACTCGTCGTCACCCCCGCGCCCCGCTTCCCATCGGACGGAACCGGAGCACCAGCAATCCCACCACCATCAATCCGACCCCGTAGCCGACGAAATGCAGCCACTCCATTCCGCTCGGGAGGGTCACCCCGTGATTGGTCGGCACTCCGAAATCCACGAGGTGAAACGGCGGCAGCAGCTGGTTGACCTGGAAGAAGATCCTGGGCAGCGGGAATCCCTGGACCTGGGCAGTGTGGATGGCGCCCTGTCCGAGGTACAGCGAGAGGGCAATGGCCCAATCCCGCCGGCCAAACGAGGACCAGCAGAAGACCAGGCCGCCCAGGAGCAGGTAGAGGAGCAGGTGGACGGCGGTGAACGGCCACGGATCCACCCAGGTCCCCATGGCCAGCTGCACCGAAACCGACAGGAGCAGTGGCAGGGTGCCGATGACGACACCGCCGATCAGCCAGCGCTGCAGGTAGTACCACATCGGGGAGACCGGGGCCGAGAAGAGGGCGCGGTTGAAACCCTCCACCCGGTCGGTACTGATGATCCCGGATGTGGCCAGAAGGATGAGTGGCCAGCTGAGCGACCCCAGGAAGCCGGTCATGGCCGCCTCCGCCCCCTGCACCGCGTCGGGGTTATTGACTCGGAGCCGCCAGAGCAGCAGGCCGATCACCACGGCGGCCAGGCCGATGATCCGGCCCGACCCCTTCAGGTGATCCCAGAGTTGCCAGCGCGCATAGCGCAGCACCGCCCGGTTCATGAGGTGTCCCCCACCACAGTGCGAAATGCCGCTTCCAACCCGCCGGTTTCCGGGCCAAACGAGACGACCCGATGTCCGGCGGCCAGCAGGGCGCCGAGCTGGGCATTGGCGGCCTCAAGTTCCATCGTCACCCGGAACGACCCCGGCCGGCCGGCCACCGGTGTGGCGCCCGCAAAGTGACCGTCCCCCAGCGAAGATCCGGGGGCGAGCACCAGCCGCCAGACCTGGGTTGCCTCACCGCCACCGGGGACCTGGATATGCTGCAAGCGCCCGAGGTGGAGGATCACCACCCGGTCGGCGATCCGCTCGAGTTCATCCAGGTTGTGCGACGCGACGAGGATCAGCCGGTCGGGTCGCCGCAGCGAGACGACCAGATCGCGGAAGCGCTGGGTCCACAGCGGGTCGAGCCCATGGCTGGGCTCGTCGAGGATCAGCAGGTCGCGATCATCGAGCAGCGCCTGGCCCAGCCCCAGCCGTTGGAGATTGCCCTTGGACAGCTGTCGCACCTGTTTGCGCAGGTGCTCGTGGAGTCCGAGCCGGTTGGCCATCTCCAGACCGGCACTCTTCGAGGCGGCGCCGTGGCCACCCAGCACCGCCCGCCGCAGCAGTGCCTCGCGGACCGTCCAGCGCGGCGGCAAGGTCACCAGCTCGGGGAGATACCCCACCCCAGCCGACTCGATGTAGGCCCGCGGTGCGCGGCCATCGAGCCGCACCTGCCCTGAGGTGGGGGTAAGGAAGCCAAGAATGAGGGAAATGAGGGTGGACTTGCCGGCCCCGTTGGGGCCGGCAATGCCGACGACTTCCCCGCGGGAGAGCGTCAGGCTCAGCTCGGTGAGCGCCCGGACCTCGCGCCGGGTGATCAGGGTGCGGTAGGTCTTGGAAACGTCGTTGAGGGCAATCACAGGATGATGCGAACCACTCCCGCCTCCGCACTGCCCCGAAGGAATGCCTCGGGAGTGGTGACCGGAATCACCACTCCGGTCTGGGCCCGACCATCCAGGGCCAGCCCAAGCATGAACTCGCCCAGGGTGCATTCGGCCCATGCCATCTCCGAGGCCTTGAACTGGAGCAGGATCTCCTCCCAGGTGCCGCGAAAGGTGTTGCCCGACAGGGTGGAGACGGCGTGCGACTCCAGGGACCCATGCCGGCGCTGCATGGTCTGCAACTCGGTCAGCATCGCCCCGAACAGTTCCAGCTGGTTCGGGTCGCGGGCGGTGCCATCGGGCTGCATCGCCTCGATCTCGGCGAGCAACTCATCGATGGCATCGGGTTCGTTGGTGATCTCCCCCAACCGCTCCAGCCAGGGGGTCAGCTCGGGATCGGCATCGGGGAGCTGGTAGAGGGCCTTCTTGAGCTCGATGGCACGCCAGAGTGCCAGGTCGTCGAAGTGATCCTCGGGCTGGGTCTTCTCAAGGTGGTACAGTGCGGCGTCGGTCTCGCCCCGATCGTAGAGGGCGTTGGCCAGGTAGATCCGTGCCTCGGAGTAGCGCGAGTCCAGCTCGAGGGCGCGCCGCAACCAGTAGAAGGCATCGGCCTCGCGGCCCAGGCGGTGGCAGGTGTATCCCAGGCAGGCGGCCGGTTCCGGCGCATCACCCCGGGCCATGACCGCCAGCTCGAAGTAGCGGTGCGCCTGCGCCAGCTGCCCCTCGCGAAACAAGGCCCGGCCGATCTGCAGCATCAATTCGTGGTCGTCGGCCAATCCGAGGCCGAGGATGCGGTCAAAGGCGGCGCTGCCGCCGGCGGCATCGCCAACCTTGAGCAGCACCTCGCCGTACCCGGCCAGGGCGTCCTCATGCTCGCCGTCCAGCGTCAGCGCCCGTTCGAAGCTCCGCCGCGCCCAGGGAAAATCCTCCCGGGCGAGATAGGCATACGCCATCCCGACGTGGAGTTCCACTGTGTTGGGGTAGAGGGAAAGGCCGTCTTTCAGTACCTCGAGCGCTTCATCATATTGGCCTTCGTTGTAGAGCTGGTGGGCGCGTTCGTCGAATTCGTCGGAACCGAGGAACCCGTCGGACATCAGCAGGCCTCCCGAGGTGGTGTACGCTAATGTGTGAAGAAGTGGGAAGCGGAGCAAGGGGGCGGCCGAAGGTGAGCCGCCGCTCATGGCGGCGCAAGACGCTGCCAGACCCAGATTTCTTCCGTCATCTGGGTGCGTGCCGCGCGCTGAACCGGACCATCGGCGGGGATCTCCATCCGGACACTCGAGCGCTGGCGCCACACCAGCGGGCCGCGGGTGGCGTGCCACACGAGGTCGCCCTCCTGGTCCAGTTCGCTGCGCACCAGGTACCGGAGCGAATCGGTCAGCCCCTGCTCCACGGTGTCGGCCTGCAGCCGTCTCCAGCGGTAGCGTTGCAGGGGAACCCCGGCCGCCGTGCTGTCGGTCCGCCGCACGATCCGGAACCCGGCATCCTGCCAGACCCCGCCGGGCGCCAGCGCCACCCGCGGCAGTCGCGGCAGGAACTCATGCAACGCCTCGGCCAGGTCGGTCACCTCGATCAGCTCGTCGGGAAGAAAGGGACGGGTGTTGACCATCAGGGCCCCGTCGGGAGCCAGCACCCCGCGATACCGTCCCCCGATCACCGCATCGGGGTCAGGAGCGACCCGGCCCTCGGGGCCATCGCGCCAGATATCCAGTGAATCGAACCACGCCTCAAGGGCCAGCGCGGTGTCCCCCCTGGTCACCCGCAGTTCGAGGCGGGCATCGCGACCGATCCGTTCCGAACGCGCCGCGCCGCCGGCCTGGGTGCTCACCTCTGCGCGCAGCCGCTGGTCGAAGGAGGCGTTCGCCAGCATCGCGGCGGTGTACCGGGGAGGTGGGTCCTGTGCCACCCACCCGGCGACCAGCAGCAGCACACTCCCGATGCCGATCAGGCGCGCGATCGACCGACCGCTGGGGCGGATCAGGGCTGCCGGCCGGGGGCTCGGAACCGCCGATACCCGATACCCGATACCCGGCACCCGTCGGTCACGCCTCGCCCATGAAGGGGTAGCGGTAGTCTTTCGCCGGAACGAACGTCTCCTTGATCGTGCGCGGTGAGATCCAGCGCATCAGGTTGAGGATCGAGCCCGCCTTGTCGTTGGTGCCGCTGGCGCGGGCACCCCCGAACGGCTGCTGGCCCACGACCGCGCCGGTGGGCTTGTCGTTGAGGTAGAAGTTGCCCGCCGCCTGCCGAAGCACCGCCGTCGCCTCCGCCAGGGCTCCGCGATCCTGTGCCCAGACCGCCCCGGTCAGGGCGTATGGCCCGGTGCGGTCCACCAGCTCGAGGGTCTCGCGCCAGAGGGCATCCTCATAGACGTACACCGTGAGGACTGGCCCGAAGATCTCCTCGCACATCAGGCGGTAGCCAGGGTTGTCGACCCGGATCAACGTCGGTTCGATGAACCATCCCTCGCGGTCATCCGCCCCGCCGCCGGCCACGATCTCGACCCCGGGATCCACCTTGGCCCGGTCGAGGTACTCCTTGATGCGCACAAAGGCCTTCTGGTCGATGACGGCGCCCACGAAGTTCCGGAAATCGGCCACGTCGCCCATCCGGATATCGGCCATCATCGCCACCACCTGGTCCCGCACCGTGGGCCAGAGCGAGGCCGGGATGTACGCGCGCGAGGCCGCGCTGCACTTCTGGCCCTGGTACTCGTAGGCGCCCCGGACCATCGCCACCGCCAGGGCGCCGGCATCAGCGCTCGGGTGCGCAACGATGAAGTCCTTGCCGCCGGTTTCGCCAACCAGGCGCGGATAGGAGCGGTACCGCGCGATCCGGTCGGCCACCCCCTTCCAGAGCGATTGGAACACCGTGGTGGATCCGGTGAAGTGGATCCCGGCCAGGTTGGGATCGTCGAGGACCCGCTGGGTCACCATCATCGCGTCGCCGGGTACGAAGTTGATCACCCCTGGGGGCAGCCCCGCCTCGCGGAACATGTCCATCACCAGCCAGTTGCTGAGCGCGGCGGAGGCAGCAGGCTTCCAGACGATGGTGTTGCCCATCAGCGCCGGGGCGGAGGAGAGGTTGCCGCCGATCGCCGTGAAATTGAAGGGCGAGATCGCGTACACGAACCCTTCCAGCGGGCGGTGATCGAGCCGGTTCCAGATCCCCGGCGAGGAGATTGGCTGCTCCGCGTAGAGCCGCTCCGCGAAATGCACGTTGAAGCGGAGAAAGTCGGCGAGCTCGCAGGCGGCGTCGATCTCCGACTGAAACGCCGTCTTGCTCTGACCAAGCATCGTGGCGGCGTTGATCCGGGCCCGCCACGGCCCCGCCAGCAGGTCGGCGGCCTTGAGGAACACGGCAGCCCGATCTTCGAATGGCCAGGCGGCCCATTCGGCCTGGGCCGAGACGGCGGCTCCGATCGCTGACTCCAGGCCGGCGGCATCCACCTGGTGGGTGTGGGCCAGCACATGGGCGTGCCGGTGGGGGGAACTAACCGGGACCAGCTTCCCGGTGCGCAATTCATGCCCGCCGGCCAGCACCGGGATGTCGGCCACCTCCTGTCCCATGGTTTTGATGGCGGCCTTGAGGGTGGCGCGTTCGGCGCTGCCCGGGGCATAGCTCAGGATCGGCTCATTCTGCGGTTGGGGAATCTTGTAGGCACCACTCATGGTCGGTTTCGGCTCCACTTCAAGGGAAAGGACGGCAGGCTCAAGGCAGCACCGCTGGTGGCGGTCGCCCCGGTCCACCGACCTGGGGAGGGCGCAGGGTGGTCAGTCCATTCCGTTCCAGGATCGTCCGGCCCTCGGCGGAGAGGGCAAAGCGGACAAAGGCCGCGGCCACTCTCGGGTTCGGCGCCCGGGTCGGAATCGTCATGGCATACACAATCGGTTCACCCGGCACGGTGATCGAATCCGTGCTTCCCAGGCGCGGGCCGGGCAGCCGGACGGTCGCCTGTCGGTACCAGGCCTCACGCTGCGGGTCGGACAGGTCCACCTCGGGCGGCAGCGTCACGAATGGCAAGCGGCTGGTCATGGCGATGGACCGGTACGACCAGGCGTAGTCCAGCTCACCCGCCTGCACCAGCGCCACCAGGTCGGCCTCCTTGGGGCGCATCCATCGGGCCGGCATGACTGCCAGGAGCCGCGCCGCCAGTCCGGGCTGGCGCAGGTGCGCCTCGGTCAGCTGCAGCGCCAGCAGCGTGCGATACCCATTCGGGTCCAGCGATGGATCGGAGCGTCCGGTCCGGACGCCCGGGCGGCGCAGGATCTGATGCCAGTTGCCGGCATCAATGTCGCCCGAACCGATCGACACCCGCGAGTAGATCAGCACCATCGCGTTCCGGGCAAACCCTACGTACCAGGTGGCCTGGCTCGGAATCAGGAGCTTGGGAATGACCAGATAGTCCGCCACACCAAGCACGTCGGGCACCTTGCCCAGCTCGGTGAGCTTGCGGGCCGCTTCCAGACTGCCCGAGCTTTCCTGGAGCGGGCGGACCCCAGGGTGACGTGCACGGAACGCCTGCAGCAGGTCACGGAACGGCGCAGCAAGACTGCCGGCGTTGAAGACCACCAGCGGACCGGACAAGGCCTGGGACCGAAGCAGCGGAGGATGCCCCAGCATCCCGACCACCACCACCATGCACGTCAGGCTGAGCCGTACAATCCACCCCACTGGCCCCGTCTCCTTCCTGGTAGATGACCGACACCATAGCCCTGCATTATACTTCGGTCGCCTCGCCGCGGGGATGTCCGCGGCGCCAGACACCTGGAGGACACCATGTCACTACGGACTTGCGCCTTGGGCCTGATGCTGGTCGCCGGACTCGGCGCCTGCCGACCCTACCAGAACTACGCGCCGCTCACGAACCAGTCTGGGCTTCTGCCCGCCGACCAGTTCGCCTCCTATGGCGCCGAGCAGGCCCAGCTGATCGCGATCGGCCGCGCCATGGCCAAGTGGTATTCAGGCCCGAACGCTGCCGACCTCGGCATCGGTGCGGAGCAGGCCGCGCGCTGGGCCCGGACCCTGCCCCATGTCTCCACGGTCGTGGCCGACACCCTCGGCCACCGGCTGACCATCACCTTTGGCAGCGGGTGGCGCGCCGCGGCGCTGCCGATCGACGATGGCAAGGCACCGGAAGCCACCTACGGATTCACGGCACCGCCCGCCCAGTGACCGACGGCCGTCGGGATACCTGGAGTGGGTGCGCACAGAAGTGAGAAGTGAGAAGTGAGCAGGAAGAAGTGTCGGATGGCGCAATGAGTTGCCCCATGCAGACTTCTCACTTCTCACTTCTCACTTCTCACTTCTCGCTTCTCACTTTTCGCTTCTCACTT